>Ga0268285_1000010_pt1 | contig 179645 bp, 165 predicted proteins | sample saktaG_2_FD_190144 | JGI IMG/M metagenome (GOLD analysis project Ga0268285, IMG submission 190144) | Saline water microbial communities from Sakinaw Lake, British Columbia, Canada - sak_2013_06_06_120m | ecosystem: Environmental > Aquatic > Non-marine Saline and Alkaline > Saline ... | reverse complement strand
CGGACGATGTCTCCGGTGGAGATGAAGGGTACGCCGTACCTGTCGCGCAGGTACTTGAGCACCTCGTCCTTGCCCGACCCGATATCGCCCACGGCGCCGATGACCTTCATCGATAGCTATATTAACATGCTGTAGTGATGATGTGTTAGAAGGGATCAATAAATGGATTAAAATCGATATATTATTGGATTAACAATATTTTCGGCTTCAGTTCCTCAACCACTAAGACCTATCATATAATTATAGATCCTCAATCTGGCCTATACAGAAAATCTAATTAAGTACGAAAATCAATTCTATCAATTTCGAAATCAAGGCGTTCGATAAATAACTTCTCTGACCAGGTGCTGATTTCATCGAGAGCTGCATCCTCAGCAGCATCCTGGTTGGGAGCTTCAACTTTCATATTAATTGTTCCCTTGTATGTTATGCTTACTATGTATTTCATCTCTCCTCTTTCTGCATCCTAGTGTGATTATTCGGCAAATGGAAATACATTTACCTCAGAATACGTCTACCAGTTATTTCCATTTGGTAATTACTCCTACTTCAGGGTGACTTTTCAATAATCCATCTTTAAAATCTTTAAAGTATGCTGATGATATCTCCTGCTGGGGATTAAATAGTACAATAAAAAACAGTGAATAATGCCCATCAGCTGTATACCTTATGGCCTTATTCATACAATCATCGCAGCCTCTTTTGGAAGTAGGACCCTTGACCTCAATTGCTATATGTTCAATGAGTATATCCGGTTGAGATGATCCCCTTCTCTTATTGAATTTAGATTGGATAAATTTAGCTTTAAGATAAAAATAAAGTTCATTATGATACCCTTGTTCCTTACTATATTGCCGACTCGGTTCGAACCGAGTTATTTCATTCCATACGTTTCGACTAAATACATCTTTCATATTTGCTGGTTCCCAAGTCCACTCGCTTATAGTAGAAGTAAATTCTGTCGCATTTAAATTATTAGGTATAAAGTGGACAATAATTGAACGCATAGATTGGATAATCGTGGAGCAGAATCGCCAGAACCGGGGTGATACTAATAAAATGCCAATGATTAAAAGAGAGCCAAATAACAAGACTACTTCAACAGGAGAACGTCTAATGAATATTTGAATTATCCATGGTAAGACATAGATATAGACTATGAGTACAATCAATATAAAAGTCAGTACAAAGATCAGAAAGCGGTCGAGAAAATGATTATTACCAGGCATAGAGGTAATCCAATTTTTTACTGATTTGAATGCTGATTTTATTGAATAATTGAAGCCCTGGCGAAATTTTACTGAAAAGATCAAACTTGCTACGATGGCGCAAAATAACAAGGAAACAACGTATAAAATCCAGATGTTCTGAGTTAAGAATGAATTTATGAGCGGCATCAGTATGAATATTGATGCAAGAGAAAGATCAACGACCAATAGAATAACGATGAGTATACGACGACTGTTAATATTCCTGATGCTGACAGGTTCAGCTTGAAATTCGGGGTCATTATATGCTTTATCTTTAGGTATGTATTCAGCTTTGTATTTCGGACTATTGTAGGCCTCATTTTTAGGAATGTACTCAGCTTTATATTTAGGTGTGTCAATGGTTTTATCTTTGGGTATGTATTCTGGTTTATAAAGTGTTTTTTCTAACCACTCTTGATGATATCGATCTCGCAACACGGGGTCTTTAAGGACAGAATACGCAGTATCTATTATACGCATAGCTTCCACAGCAGCGGGATCATTATTTCGGATAGGATCGTATTTATTAGATAATTTCTTATATGCTTCTTCAATATCCTCTGGCTTAGCCAATGGGTTGACCCTGATAATCTCGTAGTAATCTTCAAAATAAGTCATCAGTTGATCAACTAAATCGGTATATAGAATATCAATATGAATTCAGCATTCTTTCAATAGCTGCAGTATTGGCGAATTTACCTTCATCCAAATAACCTTCTTCGCTTCGTTTTTTAATGTTTCCTTTGATAATGTTACTGGCAATCATCTGCTGTGATGAAGAAAAGTGTATTTCATATCGGTGAAAAAATGCAACGTTGTCAGGGTGGGTCAAAGGTAGTGGTTATTGAAAGGTTGAAAAAGATGAAAATGAAACCGTTACAAATTGTAATGGTTTGAAGATGAAGGAGATAGACGGCATACTGTTCACCACGGCTCACGATTGACCAAATTGATTATTTCTTAGCCGTGCCTGTCCGTTCGTTAGTTATTCGCTTCATCTCATCAAACTCAATATCGCCAGGAGTAATTACTTTTACACACGCATTTGAAATAAATTGATAAATAATAGGGATTATCGCGGTAGTAATATTATTCATTTTCTCTTGTGTAAGTGGAGATTTTGACGGTTCCAATATGCAAAATGCATCTAAAAAATCTTGGTATTGTTCTTTTGCTTTGTCTTTAACCGCAGTCGTTCCACCGGCCTTCCTGTCATAAGCAAGCCCTTGCAGGATTGATTGAAATCGTTGTGCGCTTTCACTGAGAGCTAATTCAGTGTGCTCCCTGGGTGTTAGCGCACCCTTTATAAGAGTCCGTATATAAGTTGAAGGCCCCATTCCCTTTGAAGATGCGCAATCGCGTAATTGTGTCAACTCTTCTCCGGTCAGACGAATTGTTAAGAAGGAAGAGCGCTTCTGTTTTTCCTTCTGGATTTCACCGGAATATCCTTCATCAAGCGGGCTGTGGTTTGCCCAGTATTCATCTTCTTCTGTAATACTGCCAAACCTGGGGTTAGGGTAAATTTCTTTTTTCTCTGCCATAGTAATCACCAACTTTTCTTTAATTTGTAATTATGTTTCTCTCTTTCTGGCATATCGAATGATGTAACCGGCCGAAAATGTAACACAATGTAACACATTATGCAATAATTTCTCATGTTTGGAATTTTACTCTGTAAACATAGTAGAATAACCGGACTTTCAGCCAGAAGGAGGCACATTTTGGACGTTTTGGATGCCATCAACAACCGCAGGAGCATACGCGGGTTTAAAAAGGACCCGGTGCCCAAAGAGGTGATACACAAGGTGCTGGAGGCCGCCGTGCGCGCGCCTTCAGGAATGAACACCCAGCCCTGGGAGTTCGTGGTAGCTGCCGGCAAGGCTCTGGACGAGATACGCGAGGAATGCGGCAGACTATTTAATGAGCATTCATTCCCCACCAACGACATGCTGCGAAATCCCTATGAGGGAGTCTACCGCCAGCGCCAGGTGGAGCTGGCCATGGAGATATTCAAGATCATCGGCATCAAACGCGAGGACAAGGAGGCGCGCAATAAATGGATGCTGCGCGGATTCCGCTTCTTCGATTCCCCATGTCAGATCGTGATCTGCGCCGACAGGGAGATGCAGTACCACCTGGATATGCTGGGACTGGGGGCCCTATGCCAGACTATCTGCCTGGCCGCCCTTGAATACGGCCTGGCGACCTGCATAGCCGACCAGGGCATCATGTACGACCAGGTCTGGCGGAAATATGCCAATATCCCCGAGTCCAAAAGGCTGGTGGCCGGGATCACCATCGGCTACCCCGACCCCGGCTTCCCTGTCAATGACATGGTCACCCCGCGTGAGCCGGTGGACAAGATAACTACATGGCTGGGATACTGACCTGCTTTAAATAACCGAGGAGGTTGAGAAATGGGCGATATTAATAATCTGCCGGAGATAGGTCCGCAGCAGGTAAAGGACGCCTTTGCCTTCACCGACGAGGTGGTCGAGGGGTACCCGGGCCGCCTGACCGGGACTGAGGCCTGCCATAAGGCCGGCCACAGGACCGGCGAGGAATTCGAGAAATTCTGCGATCCCGGATCGGTTAAAATCGAGGAGATCACCACGCACCCCCTCAGCTTTCTCAAGTATATCCCCGGCATGGTCGTGCTCTATTTCGCCTGCATGCTGCTGCTTTACTTCGTACCCTCCCTGGCCTGGGTTTCCTTTGCCGGCATGGCTCTGGGCCTCTTCGTGTTCTACGGGCAGTTTCTGGTGTATTGGCACCTGCTGGACCCGCTTTTCCCTAAAGCAAAGGGCTACAATGTCTATGGATCGATCGAGCCGTCGGGCGAGGTCAGGCAGCAGGTCATCGTCTCAGCCCATCATGATGCGGCATACGTATTCCAGATACTGGATCGCCTGCCCAAGCTGTATTCGCCGCTGCTGGCAGGCGGGGTTTTGCTGTTGGTCATCGGCCTGCTGGTATCGCTGGTGGCCGGCGTGCTCCTTTGCTTCGGCATTACTCTTCCACAGTGGGTGGCGCTGGTGCTGGTCATACTGGGTGTCTTCGAGCTGCCCTTCCTGGTCTTCACCACCAACCAGGTGGCGCCGGGGGCGGGCGACAACATGATAGCCGTGGCCGTCGCCGCCGGCATCGGCAGGCTTTTCGGCGACGCTAAGAAATCGGGGAACAACCCCCTCAAGCATACGCGGCTGATCATCCTTTCCTTCGATGCCGAGGAGTGCGGGTTGCGCGGCGCCCGAGCCTGGATCAAACGCCATCTCGAAGAGCTAAAAAAAACAAAGACCTACGCGCTCAATATGGATACCATATATAAGCTTAAGAGCCTCAACTTCTTCGACGCCGACCTCAACTCGACGGTCAAACTCTCGAAGGAGATGGCGCAGCAATGCGTGGATATCGCGGGGGCACTGGGCTACAACGCCTTTATCTCGCGCATGTCGCCCGGAGGTGGCAGCACCGACGCCGCGGCCTTCGGCGAGGCCGGCATCGAGGCAACCAATCTCTGCGCTATGAGCTTCATGGTCAAGGATTATGACCAGAACTGGGTATATCATACTCACAACGATTTCAGTAAATATATCGAGCCGGAGGCCGTGGAGGCCTCGCTCAAGGTGGTACGGGAGTACATCCTGAGGAAAGATTCAGCCGCGTAGATTATTACAGCCCTGCATGCGTATAAATCCTGCTCAAGGAGTGATTACTTGCAGCCCGGGGACATCAATTATCTGCTTTATCCTGAATCGGTGGCCGTGGCCGGCGCCTCGGCCAGCCCCGACAAGTTCGGCTACCGCGTCCTCTTCAACATAGTTAAAAGCGGGTTTGAGGGACGGGTCTGCCCCGTCAATCCGCGCGAAGTCCGGGTGTTGGGGCTGGAATCCTTCCCGTCCGTGGCGGATATCCCGGGCGAGGTCGACCTGGCCGTTGTCACGGTGCCCACGGCCGGCGTGAAACAGGTCATCCAGGACTGCATACGCAAGGGCGTTAAGGCAGCCATCGTGATCACCGCCGGCTTCTCCGAGGTCGGCGGCCAGGGGGCCGTGCTTGAAGCCGAGATAGGCGACATTGCCCGCCGGGCGGGATTGGCCCTGGCCGGGCCTAACTGCGTGGGTCTGATCAGCACGCACGCTAAACTCTACTGCCACATGATGCCGGTCTACCCCTCCAAAGGCTCGATTGCCATCGTGGCGCAGAGCGGCAGCGTGGCCGATATGATAGCCAGCCAACTCGGCGATCGCGGACTGGGCATAAGCCACCTCATCAGCGCCGGCAATGAGGCTGTGCTGCGTGTGGGGGATTACCTGGACTGCCTGGCCGGGGACGACAAGGTTTCGGTTGTACTGGCCTACATCGAGGGTATCAGGGACGGCCGCCGCTTTATGCAGTCGGCGAAAAAGGTAACGGCCCGTAAGCCGCTCATCGTATTGAAGGCGGGAGGCACGGCAGCCGGTGCGCGGGCAGCAATGTCACACACGGCCGCGCTGGCGGGCGACGACCAGATCATTAATAGTCTTCTGCGCCAGGCCGGCGCCATCAGGGTAGACGATATGGACGCCATGGTGGATGCCGCGGCGGCCTTCAACGGCCAGCCGCTGCCGCGGGGCAACCGCGTCGGCATCATAGCGCCGGGAGGTGGCTGGGGAGTAATGACCGCCGACGCTTGCACGCGAAGTGGGCTGGAAGTACCTCCGCTCGACCCGGCCACGCTGGATAAATTGAACTCCGTCCTGCCCCCCATCTGGTCTCATGGCAACCCCGTGGATACGGTCACAGGTGTGAAGGGAGATGCCGCCGGGATGGTGCAGGCGTTGCTGGAAAGCCCTGCCATCGACGGACTCATCGTGCTGGGCATAGTGGCCGGCGTGCAATCGATGTGGAAGTATATCGAGGCCGGGGAGGGAGGCGGCGCCATGTCGGACGGTTTCGCCCGCGGGGCCGTGGAGAATTTCGAAGGTTACTACCGGGAGATGATGGCGCTGAAAGAGCGCTACGGCAAACCCGTGGCCGTGACCCTCAGCCTGCCCATGAAAGCGGAGGTGATTACTGAGGCGGCGTCCAGTCTCACCCGGGAGACCGGCACGACGTGCTATACCTCGTTCACACAGGCCATCAGGGCCTATTCTGCGCTGAGCAGTTACGCGGCGTATTTAAGGGACTCCGATTCGCGAAACGGGCGGGCTTAAAAACCCGCCCCTACAGATTGTCTAAACGCTCGGCTATATAGATATCCCGCCGTCGACAGCAAGTACCTGCCCCGTAATATAGCCGGATGCGTCGGATACGAGGAAAATGACTGCGCCCACCATTTCATCCGGCTCAGCCGTTCGGCCGAGCGGTATCATACTGGAGGCAGTTTTGAGTAATTCGGGGTCCTTCCACCAGAATTCAGCGAAGCGCGTCCTGGTGATGCCGGGCGCAATGGCATTGACCCGTATGTTATATACAGCCCATTCCTTGGCCATGGCCTTGGTGGTATGTATTACACCGGCTTTGCTGATGCCATAGGCCGCTAAAATGTTTGGCCTGATACCTTCGACGGAAGCGATATTGAGAATCGAACCACCTGACTGTCCTTTCATTATCCTGGCTACTCCCTGGCTAAGGAAGAAAAGCCCCTTGAGGTTCAGGTTCATAATGGAATCCCAGGCGCGTTCCGTGTAGTCTATTGCCGGATCAACAGTGGGATTGGTGGCAGCATTGTTTATCAGGATATCAATCCGCCCGAATTTTTCCATCACACTGCTGATCAAGCGGGTTATGTCCTCCATTTTTCCCAGGTGTGCCGCAACAGCAATAGATTCAGCGCCCAGCCCGGCAAGCTCTGACTGAACCGCATCTAAATCTGTCTGTTTCCTGCTCGATATGGCCACTTTGGCGCCCGCGGAAGCAAGCCCCAGCGCAATGGCGTGGCCTATGCCGCGGCTTCCCCCGGTTACCAGTGCTACTTTATCCTTGAGCATGAATTGCTGCACATTAAAGCTCATAAATCGCCTCCAAATAAAGTCTGTATGGTGATTATAGCGCTTCCTCCACCCGCCAGAGAGCCTGTTTAATGTTCTGCGGCTTTGGTATCCAGTAGCGCTTGTTATCGTAATCCCAGTAATTTACGTACCGTTTGAAGAACAGGTCAGGATCGATGCAGCCTTCCGGGGCAAATACTCCAGGTTCATTTATCTCATTATTAATCAGCATGTCTGCTGCCAGGGCAACCGAGATACCTGTAACTCCGATCATATCCCCGCGCGGTGCGCCGCGCGGGCCCAGCGTGTACCTGACTTTCCTGCCTCTTTTCAACCCTGAGACGCTGACAATGATGCCCCACTTAAGCGGACCCATGTATTCGGTATGATCCGGGCGTTGCTGCAGTCTTTTTAATATCTCATCGGGGAATGCCTGAATAGCATCCTCCAGGCTGATCTCCTTGTTGCGGACTTTTTTACCAAGGTATAATGCAGTATCGAATTCCTCCGGTTCCATGCCGCAGAGGTTACAGGCGCCTTTGATACCTTTAATAAAACGCGGCAACGTGACAGGTTCCGGATGTCCGATATATTTGAAAAACGCCTTTCCATTGGGGAAAGCCACATCTTCACCCTCTTGCAGGGGGATGACCTCTATAAATTTACCATCTTTAAAGATCGGTATTTTCCAGCTTGCGCAGTAAATTAAGTGCCCTATCGCGGCATCCCCCGCCTCTGCCTTCACCAGGTCTATGAACTCTTTGGTAAATACGCTGCGCGGCCGCCGGATGCCTCCGGCTATCCCCCAGGCCGTCTGGATATAGTCCACCTCATCCAGTTGGGTTGCGGCATAGCGCGCGATTATGTTGGAAATACCCGGGCTGGCCCCCATGCCTTCTATGATTGTTACTCCCGCTTTCCGAGCCTCTTTGTCGAACTCAAGCACTTCCTGTGTCGGTTTATAATCATCGTTGATATCAACATAGTTTTTACCTGCCCGGATAGCTGCCCTGACAATCGGCACAGCGTATTTGTAAAAAGGCCCGATGGTATTCATTACCACGTCGACTTGTTTCATCAATGCTTCCAAGGAACCGGTATCCTGCACATCTACATGCTCAACTTTAACCCTCCGGTCTTTTAGTGAATTGGCAAATACCCTGGCTTTTTCCAGGTTGTTATCGGCGATGATAAGCTGTTCCAAATCCGGGTTTTTTAGCACGGTTTGAACGGCTTTTTGTCCCATGTGACCACTGCCGCCGAGTGCAAGGAGCTTCTTCGTCATTTATTAAACCTCCCCTGATTATTGGCTGGACTTATTCGATGAAAAACTGAGCAGAGCGTTAAAACGTAGCCTGAGTTAAATGCCGTATTCTCAATCAGCTACGCACAAGATCCTTGTATTTATTAACGCCTGCTTTAAAGGAATTTAAATTGGCCTCCGTCCATTTTTTAGGGGCAAAGGCTATGATGCAACTTTCCACCGCCTCCTTCTTGAGTGGAATGAGACCGGTTGCATAGGCCGCGCCGAGCATCACCATACTCATTGTTATTATGCCGCCCCCTTTACTCATTGCGACTTCGGTGGCATCAAAGGAAGATACCTTGTTTATGCCCATGCGTTGAAAGTAAGCAAGGATGTCTGTTGTGGACGGATGCTTCCATTTGCCCGAAGTGCGAACTTCAGGCGTTACAATCATGCGGGGCACTTCCCGTTCGTTCATTATGACAGTGCAGGTTTTCGCAGCAAATCGCATCCCTATCCTCAAACATTCCAGCGGTTCCAGGCCGACCAGCAGGTCGGCTTCACCTTCGGGGACAACATCAGCGTATAGTTTACCGCTGCCCCACCTTATATGGCTGTGTATACCCGACAAACGTTGTGTTGATGGCGGATAATCGGTTGTTAAAACATTCTTCCCCTCTGCCAGCAGAGCTGTTGCCAGTACCCTTGTAATAAGCACATCTCCCTGGCCAGTCAATCCCGCAACCATCATATTGAATGTATCGCTCATCTGATCATTCCTCCTGTACAACGATACTGTCATAGGGACAAACCTGGTTGCATACCCCGCAACCTGCACAAGTATCTGCCTCTATCCGTGGATACTCTTTATTCAGCTCTTCATTTACCTGAGGTGTCAGGCTGACACAACCGAATTTAAACAGGCAGATCCCACAGGTCTTGCAGTTCAGGCAACGCTTCGCCTCACTCACGGCCATGTCCTCGGTCAAGCCGGTTTCCACCTCATCAAAGCAGTTTACCCTTTGTGCGACCGGCAAAAGCGGCATGGATGCCCTGGGCCTGTGAATAATGTCTCGTGGTATTCGATCAGCGCCTGTAATAGGAGTAATAGCGGGGTCAACGGGCTGCGGCAGATCTCCGGTACGTATATAGACATCGATGGCATTTGCTGCTTTATGACCGTAGCCAACAGCTTCTACTACCGTCGATGGTCCCGATACAGCATCACCTCCGGCGAAAACACCGGGTATGCCGGTTGCCAGAGTGTTCTCGTCAGCTATCACTGTATCGCGCTGGCTTAACGCAAGTTTGCCGGAAAATGTCTGAGAATCGGTCGCCTGTCCAATAGCAATGATAACGAAATCCGCCGGGAGCGACGTTTTACCTCTTGAACCCTTAATAAGATCCCAGCAAACCCTGCCGTTTTCGTCAACACTGGTCGATTCAACGCGATTAAACAGGACGGCATCGATGCTGGTTTTATCTGTAGATACAAATTCCCGGGGAGCCAACCCGGGATGAAATACGACGCCTTCTTCCATGGCTTTTCTTTTTTCCCCGTCAAACGCTGGCATGTTATGCAACTCTTCAAGGCATGCGAGGTGAACTTCATCGGCGCCGCAGCGCACTGCTGAACGAGCAGTGTCAACCGCGACATTACCGCCTCCAATCACAACCACTTTACCCTTCAGTTTCAACCTTTTCCCGCGTTTAATCTCCTGCAGGAAAGGCAGGGCATATACCACTCCCTTTAATTGAGTCCCCGGGACATTAAGCGCCAAAGGCTTTTGCGCGCCGCCGGCAAAATAGATGGCTTTATAACCCTGGCTGAAAAGGCCGTCGATTGTAATGTCTTTGCCCACTGTAACATTTGTGCGTATCTCCACACCCGTACGCCTGATGAACTCAATGTCTCGTTCAACCATTTTCAGGGGCAGCATGAAATCAGGGATCATTGCGGTAAGCATGCCGCCCGGGAAAGGCCTTGATTCAAACACGGTCACCGCGTAACCTTTCCGGATCAGGTCATATGCTGCTGTGAGCCCCGAGGGCCCGGAGCCTACGACGGCTATGCCTTCCTGTTTGGTTTGCTTTACGGGGCGCGGTTTGTTATCGCCATATTTGAAATCGTAATCTGCGGCAAAGCGCTTGAGTGCCATAATGGCTATGGCCTCATCGATTTTCGCCCTTTTGCAGTCCATCTCGCAGGGATGATTACAGACACGGCCGCACACGCTCGGGAACGGGTTCTTATCTCTTATTATCGCTATTGCTTGCTGGAAATCTCTATTGGCGATGGCTTTTATATAGGCCTCAATATCTATCCCCGCCGGGCAGGCAGCCTCGCAGGGCGATTTTTCGACCGTTTTAGCGAGGCATCTCGATTCATCTACACGGGATTGCGGGCCAAGGACACGTACCCCTCTTATGGTCTTGCCTATCTGCCGTATTACAATCTGTGTACAGGTGCGCCGCAGGATGACAACGCGAACCCCTTTCATTTTAAGTACCCTGGAAAATATTTCACGGGATTGAGCTTGATTGAAAGGATCCGCCACTTCTAAATAATCAACCTGGAAGGCCTTCAAGATATCGACGATGTCCATTATCTTGGTCGGTTCATATGCTGCGGTCAGACCGAAAGCGCCGGGATGAGGTTGATGGCCGGTTTGTCCCACGGACCGGTTATCGAGGATTACTATTAGAAGGTTGCTCTTGTTATAGACGGCGTTAACTACATTGATCATACCGTGATGGAAAAATCCTCCGTCACCCATCAGCGCAACCACTACCTGGTCAATGCCGCTCATCGCCAACCCGTGTGCGCCGCCCACGCTGCCGCCCAGCGGCAGCACAACATTTTCGAGTTTGAGAGGAGGTTGCATGACCAGATCGAAGCAGCCATCACCCCCAAAACCTATTATATCTATATTGGTCTCTTCAGCAGCCCTTTTAAGGGCATACAGGCCTGCATATTCAGGGCAGCCGGGACACATCTTTGATAGTTCCGTCGGATCTCCAAATTTGATCTCGTCACGCAATATTTTCTTGCCCGCATCTATCCTGATTCTGCTTCCCTTGGGCCGGAATTTCTTGCCCGTGAGCTTCTCCAACGCTTCTCCGATATGGTTGCGTTCAATCTCACCAAGGGTAGGCAAATGCTTTGTCAATTTGCCGAATATGGCGGCGTGTGACGGCATTTCGGCAGCAATTGAACGCACGCCCTCCTCAATTATGGGCTCAATTTCTTCAACAACCAATACCTGCCTGGTCTGTTCGAGCATCGTTTTGATCAATTGCACGGGCAGGGGATTGGTTATGGCCAGTTTGAGTATTGATACATCGCCGCCCAGATTCATAACGTCAAGAGCTTCAAGTACAAGGGTATGGCAACCAGCGGTGATAATGCCTGTCTGCGCATTCTTTTTCAGCTTAATTATATGAAGCGGAGAAGCTTCAGCCACCTCGTCTCTAAAACGCAGATTAGGTAGTTTGCCCACCTCATTGATGACATCTACTGGAGCTTCATTGTGCAAGCGTAAACTGGTGGAAAACCAGACAGGATAAGGGGCAACTCTCTGGACGTCTTCCTCCTTTTTGCGCGGTATTTCATAGCCCTGGTGAAACCTTGCAACATCGGTGGCATCACATATAGCCTTTCGTTCTCTTACAGCATGCTGTATGGGGCCAAGGACCACAGGTTCACGTCCCCATCCGGTCCTATCTCTGACCCTGACAAATATGGTCATGCGCAGAATCTCGGATAGATCGTAGGCAGCCACAATCCAATCCTTCACCTCCTGCATGGTGGCCGGCTCAAGCACAGGGCATAAAGCATATTTCGGGATATACCTGCTGTCCTGTGTATTCCCTGTAGTTTCAGCATTAGGATCATCGTTAAAGACAACCACGGCGCCGCTGATGCCCATGTGAGTGGTGGTCAGCAACGGATCTGCGATGAAATTCATTCCGGTGTTCTTGAAAACTGACATCGCACGTACGTTACCCAGCGTAGCCCCGATCATAGTTTCAAATGCGCTTTTCTCATTGGCCGACCATTCAATGTGCATGGATGGGAAAATGGGTTTGGGCCAGGCCAGGCTGTCCAGTACATAATTGACCGGTGAACCTGGATATGAAGTAATCACACGTACGCCTGCCTCAATGGCAGCACGGGCGATGGCCTCGTTGCAACTCAAGAGTACAAGTTCCCCGCTCTTATCCCTGCCCAGGTTTTCACTCGAATACTTCATGAAGGTCCTGGTCGCATATTTATCATCCTGCGCCTTCATCCCGATTATCTCAGACATCATTAGCCTCCTTAAAACTATGTTCTGGAGCAAGTACAGGCATATTTAGCGCTTCAGCTTGTACCCGGCCTTTTCCCTGTCCCAGGTATTTTCATTCACCGTCTTTAACTCATTTTTCTTCACCCTGCCCAGTTCAGATCTGGGGAAATCCTCTACAAATTCAACAAACCTGGGTACCATGAAATAGGCCATCTTCGGCTGGCAGAAGTCCAATAATTCCTCCGGCTTTAGTGTATCACCTGATTTTAGCCTGACAATCACCTTGACCTCATCCTCTCCCAATTCTGACGGAACCGGCACCGCAACTATTTCAGCGATCCTGGGGTGACTTCCGATAACCTGCTCCAGTTCCTGAGACGATATATTTTCACCGCGCCTTCGAATAGCATCCTTTTTCCTGTCCACAAAATGGATATAGCCTTCTTGATCGATTAACCCAAAATCGCCAGTATGAAACCAAAGGTTTCTCCATGTATTTAATGTGGCTTCAGGTTGCTTGTAATAGCCGGTCATCATAATAAAAGGCAATTTCGGCCTGCATACGATCTCGCCCACTGAACCGCGGGGCAATTCGTTGTCGAAATCATCGAATATCTTAATCTCCAGCTCATCTATTCCCTTTCCCAGCGTACCGGGTTTTCTATCGTCCCATGCTTGGATGCTGACAGGCTCGATTTCGGTCAGACCGTAATCGTCCTGTAATATGATATTAAATCTTTTCTCAAAGGCTTCCTGGATGTCTTTAGGCACCCACGCGCAAATCATGTTCTTAACCTGGTGGTTTTTGTCGTCAGGCGATTCCGGCATCATCATCAACAATTGCAGTATCTGGCCGAAACCGCCGGTAGCTGTGATTTTAAAACGTCTCAGATCGTCCCACCATTTGCGCAGGCTGAACGTCTCCACCATGTACATTGTAGAATCGCTCAGCATGGTGCTCATTGTTGCGTTCCCCATACCCGAGAAATGATACATCGGGAACCAATTGTAAAAATTCCCACCTTCGCTGCCATGTGTCACCTCAATCATTTTTTCACCCGCGAAGACATACTGATTATGCGGTTGCATTATCGCCTTGGAAGCCCCGGTGGTTCCCGACGTGAATTGCATACAGAAAATATCACTGTAGTGGAGGTCTACTTTAGCGACCACATCTCCGGCCTTCAGCATCTCAGGCCATGCAACGATATCGAATCTAAAAACAGGAACATTATCTGTATCGGGGCAGATAATAAGGGTATTAAGGCTCTTTAACTCACCTTCAATAGCCTTCACGTTGTCAATGAAATTTTTATGCACGACAAGGGCTTTGGCATCTGAATTATTAATCATGTAGGCAAGGATATTGCCTTTCTGGTGGTAGTTAAGTGAAACCATAGTGATGCCTGATTTGGCAAGACCGAACATCACGTAAAGGAATTCCAGGCAGTTCGGCAAAAGGACGCATACCTTATCACCTTTCTTCAACCCCAGATTCTGGAAGCTGTTGCCCACCTTGTTGGCTATCGTATCCAGGCCCCTGTATGTAACCATATCGTTTTCGAAGTAGCAGAACGGCTTGTCACCGTTCTTTTCAGCCCTGAGCTCCAATACGCGCCCGACAGTCCTGTCTGTGTTCTGATACTTATCCATTTATCAACCTCCTTAACCGTTATTCTGGCCGTGTGAATATATTATCCGAGTTTGGCTGTATTCACGATTTGTCTCTTTCTTGTTTCCACTTCATTGATGGGGGCTTTCAGTTCCTTGAGGAATAAAGCCGGGGTGAAGGCGCCTTCCGGCGCCAGTACGCCGTATTCTTTTACCTCTCCGCGCGCCAACAACAGCGCTGCTACTGCTGCGGGCGTGGCGGTGCCTGTGCGCACTGAATCCGTCATCAAATCATAAGTGTACTCAGTGAATTCACCACCTTTCCGTCCTCTCACCACAACTTTGGTAGCTCCGGCACAGCCCTGATACCGGGACATCTCCTCATTATATAAATCCAGGAAAAACTGGGGTGCAAAACGGGGCATGGCGCGCAAAAGCCTGACCGACAGCTCTCTGACCGGAATTGAATACCCCTCGGGCAGGTTAAAGGTCTCCGCGCTGCCAAATCCCAGTTCGGTTAATATCTTATACACATCCATCATGCGGGACGGGAAGATGGCTCCCTTGATCGTCACATTATTGAGACCCTTGATGAAACGAGGCAGGCTGACCGGCTCAGCATGACCTGTATAACAGACTTCGAGTTTACCCAGGGGAGGCATAAACTCAACAACCTCCGCTCCGGACAAGCCTTTGACATTGACCCAGTCCCCGTTGATGTACATGGGCACTTCTCCGGAGGTGATATGGAACCAGTGTATCATCGCTGCCGGGCCGGCCGGATCCGTGGCGCTTTCTGCCCAGTAAAGCCGTATCTCGTCCACTTTATCGAGCTTGTCCGCCCCATATCTGGCCATGATATTGGTCACACCAGGGCTTGCGCCGCATCCAACAACCACGGTCACACCCGCTTTTTTGGCCCTAGCATCTATCTTCAGTGATGCCAGGGTGGCATCGAAGTCATCATCGATGTCGACCATGTTAACACGAGCGGCGATGCTGGCTTCGATTATTTTGGTCGCATATTTGTAATAAGGCCCGACCGCACTGACTACAACATCGGCCTTTTTCATCTGGCTGATAAGGCCGTTGGAATCGTCAACATTGATGACTGCGGTATCGACTTTTGATCCGAAGCCTTCGGCCAGTTTTGCCAGCTTGTCGGCAGCGGCATCAGCTACGGTTATCTGCACATCGCTGCGTGCGATCAGCTGATTTACGATTTCCTCGCCCATGTGCCCTGCCCCGCCTAACACCAGAATACGCATTTTCATACCTCCGCTTACATGATTATTCCTAGGATTAAAGGATTTAACGTGCGGTCAGGTTAACCGGTTTTAATGGTATCGAGAACAACTATTCCTTCGATGTGACTCCTTTAAGTATGATGTCTGTGACTAGTTCTGTGTACTGCTTTAGCGAGTATTTCTGACGAAAATACCAGCGTCTGAGGCACCACATATCGCAGAGTACGATAATGGAGTGTGCCTGGACATCAAGGTCCTTGATTTTAAAATCACCCGAGCGAACACCCCAGGTAAGGATTGATTTAAGCATATCCGCCAGTTGAATCTCCTGTGATATGAGCTTGCCGAGTTTTTCCGGTTTCAGATTTCTAGATTCCTGGTGCCAGAAGACAATGACGTCCTGAAGCTCATCACAATACTGGAGATACATTTGTATAGCCGTGCTGAGCGCCTCTTTGGGAGGAATATGTTGCAACATCGGCAACGTTTCCCTGGTGAATTGCGACATTGATTCTGTAACAGAGTCAAGATATAGCGATAGAATATTCTCCTTGGAACCGACGTAGTGGTAGAGTGTAGCGAGGTTCATGTCACATTCCGCTGCAATATCTCTCACCGATGTGCCCGGGTAACCCTTTTTAATAAACAGCGTCGCCGTTTTATTTACAATTTCCATTCTGCGCTTATCGCTCTTGACCAGTATGCTGCCGGGGCCGGTTTTCTTGATTGCTGATTTCATTGCTACCTCATTAATAATAGTTTATCAATCGATTGATAGTTTATTACAGGGTCAATTATTTGTCAACGCTAAATCATTGCAACTCGGGCCATATTGATATTAAGTTGTGCTGTTGACAGGCATTGATGATGCTGGTAATATAGGGGCAAAAATCAAACGCTTGATAAATAATATATTATTATCGGTTGCTTCTTATTTTGCTTTTCACACTGCTTGAGAAAGTGAAATAGATAGAATACATCAGTCGAGGAGGTAACGCGTGGAACAGTCGGTTTTACAAAGGAAAATAGGGTTGCTGGGGGCGATAGCTTTAATCACGGGTACTGTTGTTGGATCTTCAATCTTCATATTACTGCCTTCGCTGTTGGGATTGACAGGTCCCAGTGTGTGGATAGCGTATGCCCTGGGTGTTATTCCTGCCCTTTTTACTATTCTCTACCAGGTACAGCTTACAGGTACGCTGCCTGTGACAGGGGCTAATTATGTAGCTGTTACCAGGACGCTTTCTCCCTTTTGGGGAGGCATCTGTTCCATTGCCGGCGCTATAGCAATAATAACGGCCAATGTATTTGTGGCAGTGGGTTTTGCCAAAATCATATGTTTGTATGTGCCGGCAATCCCGGAGCTGGCATGGTCGATCGGTCTGGTATCGATTTTTGCCCTGATCAACTACTTTGGTATCTCACTGTCGACCCGGATTCAGGCTCTGATGTTTGCGCTGTTTATACTGGGTATATTGATTTTTGGTATCGGAGGGGCTATAAATGCCAATCCCGCCAATCTTACTCCACTTTTCCCCAATGGCGTATTGCCGTTCATCCTGGTGATAGTTGTAGCTTCTGTCGGGTGGATCGGTTTCATTGCGCTGGCTGAGATAGGAGGTGAAATAAAGAATCCGCGGCATACAATACCGCGCGCGTTAATAATTTCATTGATTATTATTCTAATACTCTATGTGCTGCAATCTTTCGCCCTGGTGGCTACGATGCCCTGGGATGAAGCAGGCAAAGCGGGGAGCGATGCGATATGGGTTGCTGCCGGTACATTTCTTTCGCCGCCGCTGGTGTTCTTACTATATATAGCCTTCACCTGCGCTGTATTAACTACAATCAATGGTTTGACGATGTCCGGGGCTCGAACATTTGTGGCCTGGGCGAGAGATGGTTTAATCCCGGGGCCTGTGGCAAAAATCGACAGGAGGTTTTCGACACCCGGTATTGCGATAATGATCGTGTTCGTACTTGAATTATTAGGTATACTGGTTGCTGCCAGTATTGAGCAATATGCACTGGTACAGGTGCTGGCAATTATGATAGTACAAATATTGGGGGCTACAGCCGTACTCTTAATGCCCAGGAAAATACCCGAACTATACAGCAAAGGTATTTTTCAGTTTAACAGATTCTGGAGATGGTTTACCTGGATAGGTTCCATACTGCTCTTTTCTCTGATCTTCCTTTTCGGCATAGTTCTTGATATGCTGGACGACAAAGGTGATATTACAAGGACTCCTTATACGATAATAGTCCTTGTCGGATTACTTTTGTTGGGGGCTGCGTGGTGGTTCATCAGAAAGGCATATCTAGGGAAAAAAGGTATAAACCTCAGCGAGCAAATGAAAAGCACGTCGGGGGCATCTTTGCAGGAGGCACAGGAATAACCGACGTGCCCGTAATACCGGGCGGGCTTAAAAACCCGCCCCTACCAACTAACCCATAGGGGCGTTCCTTCAGGTGCGCCCGTAAGAGGACAGGCCTGAAGGCCTGTCCCTACAATACCAGTCTGAACAGCGGACGGGCGATCTCACCTGCAGAGTACCTGTCACCGGCGAAGACGGCAGGCCCCTCCATACGCACCTTCCTGCCCATGATGTCCATGCTGGCCTCCTCCGGCTTGAGCCCGGCGATGCTGCCCATGACCCAGGGGCCCTCGTCCAGTTCCACTATTACAACTATATAGGGCGCCTCGGACTCCCGGCCTTCGGCGGCAACGTAGTTGACGGTGAATGTCTGGATGGCGCCGCCGCCTTTCAATTCAATGGCCTCTAAATCCTGGCCGCCGCACCTGGCGCAGACCAGTCTCGGCTGCGCCGACACTTCCCCGCAGCCGCCGCATTTAAGTCCGCTCAGCCTGCCCTGCTTGAGATTTTCGTTATATTCTTTGAAGGTGAGTTTTGCTTCCACTTTACCGCTCCGTTATTTTTAATTACCAGCCGCGCTTGAGTATTATGTTGCACAGTGTGCCGCCGTCCCCTCCCAGCGTGTCGAGCATTCCAACCTTGACTCCCTCCACCTGGCGCTCGCCGCACTCGCCGCGCAGCTGTCTGACGATTTCGAAGGCCTGCGCTGCGCCGGTGGCGCCCACCGGGTGGCCTTTGGATTTGAGGCCGCCTGAGGGGTTAACGGCTATCTTTCCTCCGATTTTGGTCTCGCCCTTTTCCACCGCCAGGCCGGCCGTGCCGTAGGGGAAGAAGCCCAGCCCCTCCAGTGCGATCAGCGCGGCGATGCTGAAGCAATCGTGCAATTCGACCACGCCGATGTCACGCGGTCCCAGGCCCGACATTTTGTACGACTGCTGCGCTGCCAGCTCCCGCGACCTTATGCGAGGGAGGAATTCCTTCTGGCTGAGCAGGTTTCCTGCCGAGGCCTGCCCCACCCCGGCTATCAGCACCGGCTTTTTGGTGAGCTTCCTGGCCGCCTCTTCCGAGGTTATTATTACGGCGGCCGCCCCGTCCGTGAAGGGGCAGCAGTCGGCTAATTGCAGGGGCGAGGCTATCACGGGGCTTTTACGCGCGTCCTCCAGCGTCAGCTCCTTCTGGAACTGTGCCTTGGGATTGCGCGCCCCGTAGTAGTGGGAGTTGATGGACACCTGGTAGAGCCGGTTCTTAAGCGTCTCCAGCGGTATGTTGTACCTTCTTGAGTAGAGGTGTGCGAGCATGGCGAAGACGCCGGGGAAGGTCACCCCTGCGGCATATTCGTAGCGGCTGTCGCTGGACATGGCGAAGGTACGCGTGGCCAGCGGGGTGCCCATCTTGGTGGCGCACTCCGTCCCGCCGGCCAGGACGATATCGTACTGTCCCGAGGCCACCCAGATGAAGGCGTCGCGGATGGCGGCAGAGGCCGAGGCACAGGCGTTCTCGTACCTGTTGGCCGGTATCCCCGCCAGCCCCAGATAGTCCGCCGCAAAGGCCTGCAGTTGGGCCTGCCCCTCCTCGAAGTCGCCGAGGTAATTGCCTATGAAGAGGGCTTGCACCTGCCCGGGCTTGACTCCACACTCGTTTATAGCTCCTGCGGCAGCCTCGCCGAAAAGCTCGACCGCAGTCCGCGGTTGCTTCCCTGTAAATTTGGTCATGCCAACGCCGGCGATCACCACTTTGCGCATGTGAAACCTCCTGGTTTTTGATGCCCGGCCCGGCCGGGGAAAACAGGCTATTGTAACGCTTCGGATAGGGCGGCTGCCATCTCGCCGATGGCCTGCCCTGCCTGCGGCAGCAGCCCGGTGAAGGACACGAACCCGTGTATCATACCATTGTACCTGTGCGCCCTGCATGATATTCCTGACGCTAATAGTCTGGCCGCGTAGGCTTCACCCTCGCTCATCAGCGGGTCGAACTGGGCGGTTATAACCAGCCCGGGGGGCAACCCTTTGACATCGCCCGCCAGCAGCGGGGAGACGTAAGGGTCAAGCACTTCGGCCGCTTTATTTATATAGAGTGGTGTGACTTGTTCGATGATGCTTTTGGTCAGGTAATAGCCACTGCTGTTCAGCCTGTAGGATTCCCTGTTCAGGTTCGAGGCGTCCACTGCCGGGTAAGCCAGCGCCTGGAAGCGTATGGACGGTCCTCCCCGGTCACGGGTCACCAGGCATATTGCAGCGGCCAGGTTGCCGCCGGCGCTGTCCCCCGCCACGGCCAGGCGGCCGGGGTCTCCGCCAAAGGAGCCGGCCTCAGCATGGGCCCACCTCAGTGCCGCATAGACGTCCTCAACGGCAGCCGGGAATTTGCTTTCCGGCGCCAATCGGTAGCCCACCGAGATTACGATAGCCGCGGACCGGTTGGCCAGCTTGCGGCAGATATTGTCGTGGCTTGCGATGCTTCCCACCACCCAGCCGCCGCCGTGCATATAGAGTACGACCGGGAGTCCGTTTTGAGCCGACGGCCTGTAAAGCCGGACTGTCAGTCCATCGCGCAGTCTTATGTCGGCAGTGCTGAAGACCCTTTCCCTGCATCCGGCGGCCAGGCGGCTGTCACGCTCTACGGTGCGTCGGTTGGCCTCGGGGGAGAGTTTAAAGTTGTAGAATTCTTTGTTGATCAGCCGCATGCCGGCCAGCATCACGGCCACGCGGGGGTCCGGTCTACCTCTTTTTTGACTCATATTCAGGTCTCCGGCCGGCCCTGGCGGTGTATAAGTCGGCCTCCAATGTGCTACTATTATAGTATATGGTTACAATCACCCGCACGTTACTGACCCGGCGCCGCAAATAAAATTCCGCAGGAGTACCTCTTGTCCCCGAAATTCCGTGAAGATATCAGAAATATAGCTATTATTGCGCATGTCGACCACGGCAAGACCAGCCTGGTGGATGCCCTGCTCAAGCAGAGCAAGGTATTCCGCGAGAACCAGCAGATGGGCGAACTGATAATGGACCGTAACGCGCTGGAACGCGAAAAGGGCATCACCATACTGGCCAAGAACACGGCCGTGATGTATCGCGGCGTCAAGATCAACATCATAGACACCCCGGGACATGCCGATTTCAGCGGCGAGGTGGAGCGCGTGGTCAATATGGCGGACGGCTGCCTGCTGCTGGTGGACTCGGTGGAAGGGCCCATGCCCCAGACCCGCTTCGTGCTGCGGCAGGCTTTCGAAAAGGGTCTCAAGCCCATCGTGGTCATCAACAAGATAGACCGCGAGAACGCGCGCATCACCGAGGTGGTTAGTCTGACGCAGGACCTTTTCCTGGAGATAGCCACTGACGCCAGCCAGCTCGATTTCCCGGTCCTGTATGCCAGCGCCCGCAACGGCACCTGCACAACTGACCCGGCTGTGGAGGGAACTGACATGATGCCGCTTTTCGAGGCTATACTAAAACAGGTGCCCCCGCCGGCCATCGATGACGGCCCCTTCCAGATGCTGGTTTCCAACCTCGATTACGATAGCTACAAGGGGCGCTTCGCCATCGGGAGGGTGCACCGCGGCAGTGTCAAGCCCAAAGATATTCTGGCAGTGATCGGCGCCGACGGAGAGCCGCGCAAATACGAGATAGACGACGTCTTCACCTTCATGGGGCTGGCCCGGGTTCCGGTGGAAGAGGCATCGGCCGGCGAGATAATCTCCATCACCGGCCTCGAAGAAGTCAGCATAGGCGACACGGTGGTTGACCCTGAGCATCCCGACGCCATGCCGCGCATCGAGATAGGCGAACCCACTGTGAAGATTACCGTAGGTGTGAACAGTTCGCCCTTCGCCGGGCGCGAGGGCAAGTACAGCACTTCCCGGCAGTTGCGCGAGCGCCTCTACCGCGAGCTCGAGGTCAATATCAGCCTGCGCGTTGAGGATACCGACAGCCCCGACCTTTTCCTGGTATCGGGCAGGGGTGAGCTTCATTTAGCCATATTGGTTGAGACCATGCGCCGCCAGGATTACGAGTTCGAGATATCGCGTCCCGAGGCCATAACACGCGAGATCGGAGGCAAACTGCACGAACCGGTGGAAGCGCTTATTTTGGATACGCGCGAGGAGTACATCGGCGCGATAACCGAGATGCTGGCCAGGAGGCTGGGCAGGATGACCAATATGCATAATGACGGGCGCGGCAACCTGCGCATGGAGTTCCAGGTGCCTACACGCGGCCTCATCGGCTTTCGTAGCGCCTACCTGACCGCCACCCGCGGTGAGGGCGTCATGAATACGCTTTTCCTGGGCTACGAACCCTATGCCGGGGATATATCCTCCACCCGAAGCGGCACGCTGGTGGCTGCCGAGGACGGGGTAGCGGTGACCTACGGGTTGAATAATGCCCAGGAGCGCGGCATCACATTCATCGATCCGGGGACGCCCGTTTATGAGGGTATGGTAGTGGGAATGAACTCCCGCCCCACCGACCTGGCAGTCAACGTTTGCAAGGAGAAGAAGCAGACCAATATCCGCGCCTCCACGGCCGACATCGCTGTCAGGCTGACGCCTCCGCTTAAAATGAGCCTGGAGGAGTCGATGGACTTCATCAACGGCGACGAGCTGGTGGAGGTCACGCCCAAGAACATACGCCTGCGCAAGAGGCTGCTGACAATGAACCTGCGCGCCCGGGCCAAGAAGGCGTCGGAACGCGCAGAATAGGTATTACCCCGATTTATTCCACGGGATACGTTACTTCCACCAGTTGGGGAACATCGCCAATTTCTGATCCGAGTCGTGGCCGAAGATAACTTTAGCGTTGTACATGTCGGCAATGCGCCTGATTTTCTCGACGCTTTTTACGTAATCATCGAGATTGATTGCGGCGCCGGGCAGTTTGGACGGCGGGCCGTAACTTTCGGCGGTATAAACAGCATCGCTGGCTATTATAATATCGCCGGATTTTTCCGTCTCGATCCTTGCGCCCATTTCACCCGGAGCATGGCCGGGCAGAAAGAGGAGGTGTACGCCGGGCAACAGGTCGTAGTCCCCGTCGATGACCACCCAGTTAAGGTCTGAGAACTGAAAATCGGTGCCGAGATAGCCCGCGTAGGCCAGGTCGGAGCGGTTGGTATAGACCGCCGACATGGCAACATGCGCCTCGGTTTTCTGCACCACTATTTTTGCCTTGGCGCCCCTGAATGAGGACAGACCTCCCGCATGATCGTAATGAAGATGTGACATCACAACGTAATCGATGTCCTGCGGCGCCACTCCCACCTCTTTCAGCTTATCTACCATGAAACTCGGTCTCACATACGGCAGGAAATCGTTGAGCAGACCCCAGGTCTGCTTGTAATCCGGGCTGCAGCCGGTGTCAAACAGTATCTTGCTTCCCGAGGCGGTCTCGATGTAAAAACCGGGGATTGGAAACACGAAGGGCTCGGAGGGTTTATCCGCAAAAAACAGATTTGTTAGTCCCTGCTCCTCGCCATAATCCAGACAGGTGACCTTGCAGTATGGTGATTCTTTACCCATCCTATTCACTCCTTAATAATTATTCGGGATGCCGCCGCTGTTCAACATAATATTAATACCTGCACATTTTATACCCGGCCTCCTTCCACAACAGGTGCGCGGGACAATAAAACAGCGCCCCCTTAATTCTTAAAACGTCCGACAATGTAGTCGACGATATCTCTGGTCGATGTGCCGGGCCCAAAGACCGCCTCCACACCGATTTTCTTAAGTTTCGGTATGTCCTCGTCGGGAATTATGCCGCCGCATATAAAAAGGCTGTCTTTCTTACCTTTTTTAGTCAGGCCTTTAATGATCTCGGGGAACAGCTCCATATGTGCTCCGGAGAGAGAGCTCAATCCCACGACGTCGACGTCTTCCTGGATGGCGGTGGTGACGATCATCTCAGGTGTCTGGCGGATGCCGGTGTAGATCACCTCCATGCCGGCATCCTTCAGCGCCCTTGCCACCACTTTGGCGCCGCGGTCATGTCCGTCCAGGCCCAGCTTGGCTACCAATACACGTATCTTCTTCGTTTTCTCCACGTTTTATCCTATTTCTTAATACAGAGTTTTACCAGGCCGGCGATATTATCCAGCTTATCCAGGCTGGATATGGCGTTTTTAAGCTCGGCCGCCTGTTTTTTTGACAGCGTGCGGGTTGCCTGCGCCTCGAAATTAGAGATTACGCGCTCGTCGGTCATGACTTCGAGGTCGTCCATCTTCTCGTGGATTACCTTACCGCCCTTGAGCGTGATGGTTATCTCGCATCCCTGCTTTTTGGGATAGGCGCTGGAGATGGCGTCGTCGACGTCCACTGTGGCAACGGAAGCGAGCTTGTTGACGAGGGGGTCGGATAAATTTTCGTAATTGGACTGAGTCAGCTCCTTGAAAACGAAAACGGCGGCCACCGAGTACTGCTGGCTCAGCTTGGACTGTGCGATATCTGTGAACGGACCCTGGTAATCCAGTCCGGGGAACATCTTGCCCATAGGGAATGTTTTTATCGCTATTTTCTCGATTGCCTGAGGATCGATATCATAGTTATTTACCATCCTGAGGGCCAGGGCTGCGGACGGTTGAGTGTACGCGCAGGCCGGGGCCGGTTTACAGAATACCTTCATGATCTCAAAGGATTGGCCCAGACCCTCCGTGATTTTCTCGGCCAGGGGTTGTTTCCCGTAGGTATTCCAGGCGCCCAGGAAGCCCTCCAGGACCTGGCGCGACGCCTTCACCCCCTGTTTGCCCAGAAGCGCGGCCGAGATGCCGTTTCTGCAGGCGAATCCATTCTGGTAAACCATTTCGTGTGAACCCTCCATCGCCCACTGCATATTGCCGCAGGACAGCGTGCCCGCCATTCCGAGTCCGTTGACCATTTGTTCTTCGTTCAGATTATACAATTTGGCCGCTGCGATACAGGCGCCGTATGGTCCGAACATACCGCTGGGGCGGAATTTCTTGGAGAAGTCGGGGGAGAGCATGCTCATTCCAATGCGCCCGGTGACATCGTAACCGAGAACGATGGCAGTAATAACGTCCTTTCCGTTGCTGCCGAGTTCCTCGCCGACTGCGAATGCCACCGGTATGATCATCGAGCCGCAATGGCAGGATGAGTCGGCGTGCATATCCTCCTGGCCGGTGCTCTGTCCGATCATCGAGTTCACCAGGGCTACCTCCCAGGGCGGCCCTTTGATGCCGTCTACGAAAGTGGAGGCTTTGCCGCCGAGCTTTAGATCCTTGAGATAATTGGGGGCAGGCGCGACCAATTCCTGGCGGTGGCCTGCGAAAGTGCAGGCCAGCGCATGGAACACACAAATCTTGACCTTGTCAACCACCGCTGTGGGAAGATCTTCGTACTTCAACGAGGCAGCTAATTTCGCCATCGCCTCCGTCACTGTAACTGTAACTGCATCACTCATAACCCTGCTCCTTAACTATAGAATTTGAAAAATTCTTTATATTATTATAATGTTATAATGATAATTTGTAAATAGCCTGCCGGGATTATAATTGTTATAACAATTGCCCGGGCAATTCCTGTATAATGTTGAAGTAATGATATGATAATACCAATTAAGGAAGAGGGATGTTAACAAGAGAAAAAGGGGTACCTCTATATTACCAGCTGGATACCATACTGCGTAAAAAAATATTGTCGGGTGAGATAGCGGCCGGGGCTCCCTTTCCCACTGAGGATTTGCTGGTTCAGCAATACAATATCAGCCGCATCACCGTGCGCCAGGCGCTTTCGTCGCTGGAAAAGGATAGGCTGATCATAAGGAAGCAGGGCAAGGGAACCGTCGTGGCGGAAAAAATCGAGAGGGCCGAATTGCCCAAGCTGTCGGGCACCGGGAACGACCTGGTTGACATAAGCTCTCATGACTCCAGGCGGATCAAGATCATGACCAGGGTAATCGGAATCTCCAGATTATTGGCCAATAAAACCATCACCGATTACCTGGGCATCCCCGAGGGCAATGAGATTATTCGAATTGAGCGGGTGAGACTGGCAAATGAGAAACCGCTGTATCATCTGCTTAATTACCTGCCGGTAGATATAGGCGAAAAGCTGAACGCTAAAACATTGAAAAGCAAGACGCTCACCCATCTCATGGAAACCGACCTGAAAATTTCTATAAAAAGGGCTGTTCAGACTATTGAAGCCGACATTGTCGATAGTTATACCGGGCCTATACTGGATGCCCGCGAAGGGGATCCCTGCTTGATCTTGAGAAGGGTGGTATATGAAAAGGACGGCAGGGCTATCGAATATTTAGTAGCCACATTCAGGGCTGACAGGTACATGTACACCAATATGCTGTTGAGACACAAGAAGGGCAAGGGTTACGAGTGGCTTAATGCAGAGTTTTCCAGGCCGGCACAATCCCGCCAGTCCGGACCCAGCGACCCCCTGATGAACGAACATCTCCCTTCCCTTTTCCGCACTTAACGGACATCACCGCCGCTCACCATTGCGGGCAGTCCCGGCGCATGCCGTACTTCCCGGCCAAACCAGCCTCATCCATACACACGAGATTATTGACAAGACCACTTTGTTGTTATATGATGAATTAAAGTAAATATGATATAACAATAATACAATATAACATTACTATCGTTTTATTCGTAGATTTTTTACTTTTCGCTGGTTGATATTTATCGGTTTGTGCCGATTAAAATTAGTAGTTATGAGGGAGGTAAAAAGGACAATGACGAGGTCAAACAAAGTAGCTGTGATCACAGGAGGAGGACGAGGCATCGGGAAGGGTATTGCCAGGATCTTTACCCAGAACGGCATCGACGTAGTGATAGCTGGCAGGAACTTTGAGAAGCTGGAAAAAACAGCCGCGGAGTTGAAATCCCCCAAAGCAGAGATATTGTGCGTCCAGACAGATGTGTCGGTTCAGGCGCAAGTAGAACGCCTGTTCGACAAGACGCTGGGAAAATTCGGCAAGGTGGACATCCTGGTCAACAACGCGGGCATCGCCGAGCCGGTGGCGCCTATCACGGATATCGATATGAAGCTGGTGGACGACATCGTAGGCATCAATTTTAAGGGTGTTTACTACTGCGCCCGCAGGGCGGTCAAGGAGATGAAGGCGCAGAAAAGCGGCAACATCATCAATATCGGCTCGGTCGAAGGGCTGATCTCTTTTCCGGGTATAGCCTACGGCCCCATGAAGGCCGCAGTGCACAGGTTTACCAAACTACTGGCCACTGAGCTGGCCGCCATTCCTATCAGGGTTAATTGCATCTGCCCGGGGCTGGTCCTCACTGAGATGATGGAAGAGCTTTCCGACCGCGATGTCGAGGTGTTTCTGGTCCATATCCCCATGCATAAGGCGCTGGTCCCCGATGATGTGGGTAAACTGGCCTATTTCCTGGCATCTGATGACGCCAGATATATTACCGGCTCTATAATCGTGGCTGATTCGGGCATCACCGGCGCCTCAACAGGATTAAATATATTACCGGGTGTTGAAAAATGGATAAATGCCGCCGTTGCCTGAATTAAGACTGGCGCCGGTTAAGCAAGCGGCGATTATCCGACAATATGAGGGTCTAAATTAAATGGGAGGTGTAAGTTAATGGCAAGGTCAAATAAGGTAGCTGTGATCACGGGAGGAGGAAGCGGTATCGGCAAAGGTATTGCCAGGATATTTACACAGAACGGCATTGATGTGGTGATAGCCGGCAGGAATTTAAAAAATCTGGAAAAAACCGCGGCGGAGCTGAAATCCTCCAAAGCGGAGATATTATGCGTCCAGACGGACGTGGCTGTTCAGGCACAGGTGGAGCGCCTCTTCGACAAGACGCTGGAAAAATTCGGCAAGGTGGACATCCTGGTCAACAACGCGGGCATCACCGAGCCGATGGGGTCGATAACCGATCTCGATATGAAGCTGGCCGAGGACATAATAAACATCGATTTCATGGGCGCCTTTTACTGCGCCCGCAGGGCCGCCAGGGAGATGAAAGCACAGAAAAGCGGCAACATCATCAATATCGGCGCGACTGAAGGGCTGGTATCCCTGCCCGGCGTGCTCTATGGCGCGATGAAGGCCGCTATATCGCAGTTCACCATAGTCCTGTCGCGCGAGCTGGCCGCCGTCCCCATCCGGGTCAATTGTATCCGCCCGGGAGCGGTCGTTACCGAGAAGACGCAGGGGCTTTCCAGCAGCGACCTCGAGGCTTTTCTTAAGAACGTTCCCATGCACAAGGCGCTATATCCTGAGGATATCGGTAAGCTGGCTTACTATCTGGTCTCCGATGACGCAAGATATATCACCGGCGCCGTTGTTTCGGCTGATGCGGGCGTCTCCGCCGATGGCGGATGGTTTGCATTCGGTTTGTAAATCCAAATTTTTTTATACAGGAGGATTCTTATGGATCTGGGATTAAAAGGCAAAGTGGCGCTTGTGACCGGCGCCGGTCAGGGTGTCGGCGAGGGCATCGGCAAACTACTGGCACAAGAGGGAGCCAGGGTCGTGGTGAACGATTTTTTCCAGGATAGGGCAGATAAAGTCGCCGGGGAAATAGTCAGTGCGGGCGGTGAGGCCATCGGAATTCAATCAGATGTATCCGATTTCGATTCTGTTACACGAATGGTCAAAAAGGCCATGGATAAGTTCGGCCGGATCGACATCCTGGTGAACAACGCGGGCGTCCCGGCTCCTATGCCTGAGGGTGATTCCCCCGCTTCATTTGATATGAGCTTCGAGAAAGTTGACCGGTCTATGTGGAAGAGATATCTCGATGTAAATATTTACGGTACTATGAACTGTACGCGTGCGGTGATTGATCAAATGATAAGCCAGAAATATGGGAAAATCGTCAACATTATCTCAGATGCCGGCCGCATCGGAGAGCCGAGGCAGGCTGCGTACTCGGCCAGCAAAGCCGGGGTGGCTGGTTTCAGTAAGTCGCTGGCTAAAGACATGGGAAAGCACTGCATTAATGTCAATTGCGTCTCTCTTGGCGCTGTGCCTCATCCGGGCATCGATAACCGCAGAATAGGCATGATGTTAAAGATGGGAATGACCGAGGAACAGGCAAAAGAAGCCATACAAAAGCGAAGAGAAGGGGCATCAAAGTTATATCCGATGGCCAGGGGACTGGGGCGATTGGGAACCTTGACGGATATAGCCAACGCTGTTGCATTCTTCTCCTCGGATGTCTCCGTTTTTATCACTGGCCAGATTCTAAGTGTCAGCGGAGGCTACACCACAGTAGGGTAGCTGAAGGCAGCGATAGAAGCTGGACAGGGAAATGGCGATAAAAACGCGGCTAACTGAGCTGCTTGGAATAAATTATCCCATTATTCAGGCCCCCATGAACTGGATCAGCGGCGCCGACCTGGTGGCCGCCGTGAGCAAGGCTGGCGGCCTGGGCACCCTTGGTCCCAATGCCGGTCAGAAGGCGCCCAGTTTGGATCCAGTCGAGGTGAAAAGACGGCTGGTTGCCCAGGTACATAAGGTAAGGGACCTTACCGACAAACCTTTTGCTATCAATATAACGGCGGCGACCAATCCGCTGTACAAGCTTAACGGGGTTGGTCTGTAGGACTGTACCAATTGATAAATAAAAAATGAAGGGGAATACAACACTTATGGAACCAGCAGTAGAGATAAAAAAGGCATACCAGGTAACCAGGGGTCAGGCTGCAAGCATACTCATCGTGATGACTGTCCTGTATGTTATGAACTACGCTGACAGGTCGATCCTATCGGTAGTGCTGCAGCAGATTAAAGTATCCATGGGTATCTCCGATGGGGAATTGGGATTGATACAATCCGTTTTCAGCTTAGGACTCGGCCTGTTCACCATCCCGCTGGCATGGATCGTCGACCGCTGGAGCCGGCGCAAGGCGATCGGCATAATGGCATTGGTCTGGAGTGCTGCAACCTTTGCCACCGGCCTGGCGAGAAATGTGGTGGGCCTGGTAATTACTCGTGCATTTGTCGGGCTCGGTGAGGATGGTTTCAGCACCAGCGGTTCAGGTTGGCTGTCCCTGGTATATCCCAAAGCAAAGAGGGGGCTGATAACGGGTATCTTCGGTGTGGGTGGGGTCCTCGGCACAGCGATAGGTCTGATTCTGGGCGGAATTATCGTTACCCGGACAGGCATGTGGCAGATGCCGTTTTTCATTTTTGCAGTGCCAGGCATTATCCTCGGTATCTGGGCTTTTTTTCTGAAGGATTACGCGTCGGTAAAGAGCGAAGGGGAAGCCGGGCTCAGCAGACAATACCTGGTAAACTTTGTCAAGCTCTTTAAAATCAAGGCATTTACCTTTACCACTTTAGGGCAAGCATGCTATGGATTATATGTTTTCACGTGGGTTGGCTGGTTGCCAGCCTTTCTGATGCGTGCGTATAACATAGATGCCGCAGCTGCCGGCACCATAGTCGGTGTAGCCGGACTAACGGCCATGATTGGATCACCCATAAGCGGCCTGCTGTCGGACCGCTGGCGGAGAAAGAACAGGGGTGCCCGTGGCTACATGATGGCATTGTTGCAATTCATCAACTTCATTATGCTGGCAGTAATCGTTTACTTATTCGGCTCCATCCCCATACCGGTGCTGATCGCCCTGCTGTGCGTGCAAATAATGCTCGTAGCTATGATGATCCCGCTGCTCTTCTCACTTATTACCGATGTTACACCTGCCTCACATCGAATAGCCGGGCAGGGCATGATGGTCACCCTTGTGTATGCTGCCACCGCAGTGGGACCCTGGTTAGTGGGCGCCATTTCTGACGTAGTCGGCGGCGGCGCAGCCGGGATACGCGACGGATTTTTGTGGTTATTACCGGCACTGCTGCTGTGTGTAGTTTTCTATACTATCAATTCGAAATATTACCCGGATGACAGCGATCGCGTCAGCGATCACGTGTATTCGGAAAAGTAGTTCGCTTAATGAGGAAGGTGGTAAGGTTTTAGTAAAACCTTACCACCTTCTTTTCCAGGCCGGATGTACCTTTATCAGAATAGATTGGATTCCTTCTGCGTTCCGAATACCTTCCTCAATACGTCGCACATCTCGCCCAGTGTTACATAGGCTGTCGCACAATCGATAAGCGCAGGCATTATATTTTCGTTGCCTTCGGCTACCTTTTGCAGCCGTCGCAGACATTGCGTGACTCGTTCGCTATCCCGTTTGTTCTTGAGAGCGGCCAGGCTTTTCTTCTGGCCCGACTCGACCGCGGCGCCCACCCTGTGCAGGGATATCTCGGGTGTTTGGGAGAAGTACTTATTCACGCCGACCACGATCCGTTCACCCTCTTCGACCTCCTTCTGGTAATTATAGGCGGCCTCCTGTATCAGAGCCGTCTGGTAGCCGGATTTTATAGCGCTGGCCGCTCCTCCCAGTTTCTCTATTTGCTCAATGAATTTATTGGCTTCGGCTTCCAATTCATTAGTCAGGCTTTCCACATAGTAGCTGCCGCCTATGGGATCGACGACATCGGCCACGCCGCTCTCGCTGGCGATGATCTGCTGTATGCGTAACGACTGAGTGGACGCTTCCTCGGTCGGAATACAGATAGCCTCGTCATAGCTGGCAACAGCCATCGATTGGACGCCTCCCAGCGCCGCCGCCAGCGCCTGTATGGTTGCTCTGGAGATATTGTTGAGCGGTTGCTGCGCTGTGAGAGTGACTCCACCTGTCTGGACGTGGGTGCGGAACATCAGCGACCGCGGGTCTTTAGCCCCGAACCGCTCCTTCATGATCCTGGCCCACATGCGCCGTAGAGCCCGCAGCTTGGCGACTTCTTCAAAGAAATTGTTATGAATCTGAAAATGCCAGGACAGGCGCGGAGCAAATGAATCGACGTCCAGACCGCGGCTTACCAGTGTATTAACATATTCGATGGCATTAGCCATAGTGAAGCCGATCTCCTGAGACGCGGTGGAGCCCGCTTCGCGGATGTGATAGCCTGAGATGCTGATGAAGTTCCAGCGCGGGAGATTCTTACTGCAGTGCTCGGCTATATCGGCGACCAGCCTGAGCGAAGGCCCGGGCGGGAAAATATAGGTATTGCGGGCGATATACTCCTTGAGGATGTCATTCTGTACCGTCCCGTCCAATTTGGCCAGGTCTATGCCCGCCTTCTGCGCCAGACATATGTACATGGCGAGCAGCGGAGCGCAGGTGGCATTGGCCGTCATGGAAGTGCTGATTTTGTCCAGCTCGATACCCTCGAAAAGCACCTCCATATCGCGCAAGGAGTCTACTGCAACACCTACTCTCCCCACTTCGCCCCGGGCATACAGGCTGTCCGAGTCGTAGCCGAGTTGTGTGGGCAGATCGAAGGCGATGCTGAGCCCGGTCTGGCCCTGTTTAAAAAGGTGATGAAACCTCTGGTTGGTATCCCTGGCGCTGCCGAACCCGGAATACTGGCGCATCGTCCATAACCTGCCGCGGTACATAGCCGGATGGATGCCCCTGGTATACGGATATTGCCCGGGATAGCCAAGGTCCCGCTCGTAATCGAAACTGCTCAGGTCCTCCGGTGTATACAATGCCTCCAGTTCGCCTCCCGAGATCGATTTATATGAGGCCTGGCGGGATTTGATCACTTTTAAAGCCGGATTGAGTATTTTCTCAACCCATTCACTTTTACTGCTCATATTACACCTGCTCCGCTATTCCGTATTGACAAATATAGTAATGTATTATAGAATTCTGCCGTCAATGTATTAATAGTATTACAATATAACATTATTATATTAAATTAATTCGAGCCGGGTCAACAATACTAACAAAGATTACAGTGTGGAGGCCAGTTTTTAATAGTTACGCAACGTAAGCCACGAAATAGGTTTTATAAGGGAGAGATGAGTATGTCCGAGAAATTATTCACTGAAGCTGAACTACAGGAGCTGGGAACCGAGACAGTCGACCTGGTCGAGAGGGCGATCGATGCGGGTGATCTGCAGAAGGCCAAAAAGTTGAACCGCCGGCAGTATAAAGAGTTCTATTCTATGCACGAGGGCTTCCGGGACTGGATAGCCACGCTGATGTCCTATATCTATAACCGCATGGGGGACGAGGCCCTCTACGAAGTATTACACGAGGTCTTCAAGGATTTCACTATTCTGGCGCAGATATACCGCGCTGAAAGCATCAAGCGGCAGGTGCAGATGCTGGCCGCCGGTTTCCGCGGGCACCTGACCAAGCTGCAAATAGAGGAGGACGACGAGAAGGTCACAGTCATGATGACGCCCTGCGGCAGCGGAGGCAGAGCTGTACTCAACGGTATCTATAATCCTCCCAAGAATTTGGCCAGGGTGAAGAAAGCCCAGAGAATGACCTTCGGGCGGACGGATGTCCCGGTCTACTGTGTGCACTGCGCGCTGCAGGACATCATACCCATGGAGGAGACAGGTTATCCCATCTGGATAATTGAGCCGCCCAAGGAGTTCGGCAAAGATCCCTGCCGCTGCATAATATATAAAGATCCCGATAAAATACCCGCTGAATATTACGAAAGATACGGGTTGAAGAAACCAGCAAAGGCGTAATTTAAGTTAAAGGAGGACTGTTGTGATTCAAGCATTGGACGGTATAAGGGTCTTAGATTTGTGCCGCGGTTACCCCCCAGCTTTTGCGGCTATGCACATGGGCGATTTTGGCGCAGACGTGGTCAAGGTTGATCCTGTCGGGTTTGTTCAGGAGCTGCCCATGGAAGCGGCTGCGCAAACGATGTCCGCCTATACCTTCATCGACCGCAACAAGCGCAGCATCAAACTCAACCTGAAATCGGAACAGGGCAAAGAGGTCATTTATAAACTGATAAAAAAGATGGACATCCTGGTTGAGAACTCAAGGCCGGGCACGATGGAGAAGCTGGGCATAGGATGGGACACGCTGAAAGAGATCAATCCCCGCCTTATTTTCTGCGCGGTGAGCGGATACGGCCAGACAGGTCCCTACAGGGATATTATCGCCCATGATTCTAACATCATGGCGGTCTCCGGCGCGCTCAGCCTGATCGGTCCCAAGGACGGCCCGCCCTGCTGGCCGAGCAACATGGTAGCCGATTTCGCCGGCGCAGGGTTGCATCCGCTGGTCGGGATACTGATTGCCTTGCAAGCCAGGGAGAGAACGGGCAAGGGGCAGCTGGTGGATATCGCTTATCTCGACAGCGTCTTCTCGCTCATCTCCTTTGATACCACCATGTACATGGTCGACGGCGAAAAAAGGAGGCGTGGCAGTACGCCTCAAACCGGGAGTGAACCGCACTGCTCGACGTATCTCACCAGGGATGGCGAATATATCACCATACAGTTCATCGAGACAGCTTTCTGGAAAAACTTCTGCGAGGCCATCGACCGGCCCGACCTGATCGCCCGCCAGTGGCCTAAAAACGAAGAGGAGAGGCAGGAGATATTCAAGATTTTAAGGGAGCTGTTCCTTACCAAAACAAGGGATGAGTGGTGGGAGTGGACCAAGCAAAGGCAGGTATTCCTCGGCCCGGTCCTGTATGTGGAAGAGGCGATGGAAGACCCGCAGTTGGTAAGCCGGCAGATGATTATGGAGAAGGAGCATCCCGTGCTGGGAAAAATTAAGCAACTGGGCAACCCGCTCAAGTTATCCGATACCCCTGCCCAGTTCAACAGGTACTGCCCGCTGCCCGGTGAACACACCGACGAGGTATTGCGGGAGATGGGCTACAGCGGGGACCAGATAGCCGAGCTGAGAAAAAGTAAGGCCGTAGAGTGAGAAAGATAAAACATCTCTCCTGGAGGTAATGAGAATGTTAAATGGCGTAAGAGTTTTAGACGTGGGTGGCTGGGGTGTCGGGCCGATCGCCTGCTGCCTGCTGGGTGCCCTGGGAGCAGATGTCATCCGCTTCGAACCACCCAAGCTGGACGGTTTGTACTATGCGGGCACCATGCAGGGCGGCGCGGGCACAGCTTATATTACGGCGCATTTCAATGAGCGGAATATAGTCCTCGACCTGAAGAAAGATGAGGACCGGGAGCTCGCCTTAAAAATAGTTGCCACGGCCGACGTTATAATCGAAAACCATCCGCCGGGGACGATGGCGAAGCTGAAATTCGATTATGAAAACGTCTGCAAAGCGAACCCCAACATTATCTATTGTGCCAGCTCCAGCTACGGCGCAACCGGGCCGCTGGCCAATTCGCCCAGCAACGATCCGCTGATGCAGCTCGCCTCGGGTTTCGCCAGTTTGAACGGCCCTCCCGGCAGCCAGGGCGAGATGTTTCGCTATGTTGCATCGGTCGACTTTACCACCAGTTTGAACATCGTACAGTCTGTGTTACTGGCACTGATGGCGCGCCAGGTGACAGGGCGCGGCCAGAAAGTAGAGATGTCCCAGCTTGAAGCTACACTGGCCCTCCAGACCACCAGGATATCCGAGTATTTCGCGACGGGAAAAAGCCCCGTGCCGATGGGCACGGCCAATCCCAATATTGTGCCGGCCCAGGCTTTCAGGACTTATGATAATAAATACATCAACGTGAGCATTTACCGGGAGGAGTACTGGCCCAAACTGTGTAAAGCGCTGGCGCTGGCCGAACTTGAGAAAGATCCCAAATATGCCACTAATGCGGACCGCGTAAAGCACCGGGACGAGCTCATACCCATACTCGAGGAGAAATTCGCCGTGGAACCCGCCAGGTGGTGGATCATTCTATTACGCCGCAACGGTGTGCCGGTAGGCCCGATCAATACGGTGGACGAGATTTACAACGATCCCCACGTCAGGGACAACAAGATGGTGGTCAACCTGAATACCACCTGGGGGCCGGCGCTTTTCAGCAACTTCCCGCTGAAGTTCAGCGATGCGCCCAAACCGATCAAGATAACCGCGCCGGTCAAGCCGGATAAAAACAGGAAAGAAATACTTGCGGAGATATCCGGGCTGGCCGGAAAACGCAAGAGTAAGCGATAGGAGGATCGAAGATGACACCTCTGAAAGGAATAAAAGTACTGGATTTAAGCGAGGAGATCTCAGGGCCGTTCTGCTCGATGCAGCTCAGCGACGGCGGCGCCGAGGTTATCAAGGTGGAATCTATCGACGGAGATTGGACGCGCAAACTGGGAGAAAAGATCAAAGGTGAAAGCGCGCTCTTTTTGGCCTTGAACCGCGGCAAGAAGAGCATCGCGCTGAACTTGCAGGATGCAAAAGGCCAAGAGATAGTCCGAAAGCTGGCCAAAAAGGCCGACGTGTTGATCGAGGATTTCGGGCCGGGTAGGGCCGATGAGATAGGCATCGGCTACGCTCAGCTGTCTGAGGTCAACCCCAAACTGGTCTATTGCGCGATTTCACCCTTCGGGACGGTTGGACCATATGCAAATTTGCCTGCCTCTGAGCTCGAAATACAGGGCATGGCGGGGTACCAGTGGTTCCTGGGTGAAACGGGTGAGGCGCCGGTGCGACTGGGTGTGGATATAGTAGGCACCACAAGCGGGATATGGTCGTTTATAGGCATTCTTTCAGCCCTTTTTAGCCGTAAGGAAACCGGCAAAGGTCAAAAGATCGACAGCTCGCAGTTCTTGAACATGATCATGATGTACAGTTATATTATCACCGCCCACCATAACCCCGACCTGCCGGGCGGCTGGCACTTCACGGGTCCATTCGACCAACAGGAGAACGGCTATAAAACGCTGGACCGGGCCATTATGTTCGGCATGCCGATCGACGCGGAAAAGGCGCAGAAAGGCTGGGAGGAATTCTGCAAGAAGGTCGGCCTGGACGCGCTGCTGGAGGACCCGTATTTCAAGGAAAAGGGCATGAAGATGATAGGAATAGGCAGGGATGCGCAGGAGTTTAAACCTGTGATCGAGCCGGCGCTGGAGAACAAGACCGCTGCAGAGATAAAGGCCATCGTAGAGGGCGTCGGCGGGTACAGCGCCGTTTTCAAGACCGTCGAAGATATACTGGGCGAGCCGCAGGTAGCCGCAGTGAACATGGTCCAGGAGCTGGATCACCCGGTCGCGGGTAAGATCAAGACCATCGGCATACCCTGGAAATTGAAGGATACGCCTCTTAAAATGCAGGGCCCGCCTCCCACGCTGGGGCAGCATACTGAGGAGATACTGAAGGCCATAGGATGTGACGCTAAAGAGATCGGTGCTCTGAAGGGGTCCAAGATCGTCGCTTAATAAATTGGAGGAATAAGACATGATCGTTGATGCACATACCCATTTCTGGTTCAAAGGATTCATGCCGACGGCGTTCCACCGCAACACGGCCGAGGAATGGGCCAAGAAAGAGGCGGGACGCAAGCCGGAGATGATCCTTCCTAAAATCGAGGAGGGAGTTGCCGATCCCGACGGAGCGGACTATATAGCCAATATGGATAAGGCCGGCGTGGACGCCAGCATCATCATGATGACTGATTTTGGCACTTACTGGACCGGTGAGGAACCCGCCGTTCCCTACGAAGAGCAGGTCGTGCGATATGGTGAGTTGCAGAAACAATATACCGGCAGACTTTATGTTTGCGCCTATGTGGATCCCCGGCGGTCCGACTGCGCAAAGATCATGACAAGGGCCATCAGGGAGTGCGGCTTGAAAGGCTGCGGCGAGTTCACGACGAAAGGACTACTGGTGAACAGCAACGAGGCAAAGCCGCTGGTAAAAGCATGTGCCGACCTGGATATACCCGTGGTCATCCACACACGCGCCGGGGAAGGCATCAATGTTGCCGGCGCCGATTTCACCATACCGAACCACAACCATCCCGGACACATCGCGGGGCTCTTGAAGGCTTATAAAGGACTGAAAGTCGTTATTTCCCACGCCGGTTATCCCAAATGGTGGGAGGCCGCCATACAGGTAGCCAAAGGACATCCCAACTGCTACCTGGAGCTGTCCAACTGGAACTTCGGCGCAGTGAATATGGATGACTTCGTTCCGATCCTGGCCTGCATGCGGGACAATCTCGGCGCCGATCACATCCTGTTTGGCAGCGATCATCCGTCGGGCAAGCGTTATCGCGCCCTTGGTTTCCTGCCGGGCTGGGTGAACTATTTCAAGGAGCTGCCGGAGAAAGCAAAGAGCCTGGGATACGAATTTACACAGGCCGAGGTCGACCTGATACTGGGAGAGAACGCAAAGAAGCTGTTTAAACTTTAGTAAATATAATAAAGGAGAAAGAAGATGGCTATATTGGTTACGGGAGGAAAAGGTTTTATCGGCGCCAGGGTTATAAAGAACCTGGTAGAGCGCGGGGAAGAGGTGGTCTGCCTGGAGCCAAAGCTGACGCCAGGAAGGCTGGGCGACCTTGCCGGCAAGATCGCGATGGTTGAAGGCGATATAGTAAACTACGCCACTATCGCCGACATCCTGAGCAAGTACAAGGTCGACAAGGTGGCGCACATGGTCTTCTTCTCGGCGGAGGAGCGCGGCGTAAGCGAGCGCCCGGAAAAGGCCGGCGACCTGTACAGGCAGACGATGATCATGAACACCGGCACATTTCACATGTTCGAAGCAGCACGTCTGGCCGGTGTAAAAAAATTTGTTTACCCGAGCTCGATCCAATATCACGGGATACCCTGGGATGGACCCGAGCCTGTCAACGAAGACTCTCCGGCCAGACCGAACAGAGGTTACGGCATCGGCAAGTTTTTATGCGAGCACCTGGCCCACGAATACAACAGGCTGCTCAAGACCGATATAGTCACCATCAGGATACCCGGCGTTTACGGGCCGGGCGTGAGAATAGGCGCCAGAGGCGTAAACCTTATAGGCACGGCGGGAGCGCTGGGCAATGAGATTCCCTTTCCATATCCAGCGAAGCAATTCATCGTGCTGGCGCATGTCGATGACATAGCCGAGATGGTGGCCAGGATACTGTTTGCCCCGAAACTGCCTCACGAGGTCTACCACGTCGGCGGTCACTATGCCTCGTACGGCGATATGGCGGAGATCGGCAGGAAGATCATTCCTGACATGAAGATCACCTTTGACGAGAACGGTCCATGGGGACACATGTGTCAAATAGATTGCAGCAGGATGATAAAAGAGATAGGCGTGCAGCACCGCAGCCTGTATGATGGGTACTTTGACCTTATCAACCTGACACGTAAGGAAAATAACCTGCCGCCGATAGAGAAGAAATAGCTTATCATTATAAGCGGGAGTTGAAAATGAGTGAAAACATAGCGGGTACGGAGAAAAAGACTATTCCATTGCAGGAAGGCCTGTTTGAAGCGGATAGCAGTGGCAAGTACCACCTGGTTGCCAGCCGCTGCAATAGCTGCAAATTGACGTTTTTCCCCAAGAGGAAATACTGCGGGAAGTGCGGGTCTGCCGACGTAGAGGTGTTTAATCTGAGCGACCGCGGCAAGGTCTATACATTTAGCCAGGTAGATAGGAAGAGTATATATACAATTATCGAGCCGCCCTACATGGAGGCGGATGTCGAGATGCCCGAAGGTGTCCATATATACACGGTACTGGATAAATGCGATCCGCAGGCTGTCACCTTCGGAACGGAGGTGGAAGTCTACGTGGACAAGGTCAAGCAGGATGAAGAGGGCAACGACATCATCGCCTTCAAATTCAAGCCCGCTGCATAAGAATCCAAGCTTAAATAGCTGAGTTTGACGGAGGAAACATAACAATGAATGAAGTAGTAGTAATCGGAGTGGGCACTCTTCGTTTTGGCAGGTGGCCGAACAAGTCTGTTATCGAGATGGCGGAAGTAGCTATAGAGGCTGCGCTTAAAGATTCAGGCATCCCGTTTAAGGACGTTCAGGCCGCGTATATCGGCAGCGAACTGGGGCATTTCCCCGATGCCAGGATGATCGTACAGAACTTCGGCTGGACCGGCATTCCCATCAGTCAGATGCAGCAGGCCTGCGCCAGCGGCTCAGCCGCATTCAGGGAGGCCTATTACTCGGTGGCTGCAGGCAGGTATGACGTCGTTTTAGTGGCCGGCTATGAAAAAATGGGGAAAGGCCTGATCCCGGGCGGTGTGCCCGAGCAGGACAAGGAGTTTCATCTCCATTATATGGGACTCGATGTGACGCCGGCCCGCATCGCCATGGCCATCAAAAGAAGGATGCTGACCTACGGCGACACTCCTGAAATGCTGGCTGCTGAATCAGTCCAGAGCTTTGAGTATGGATCGCTGAATCCGTACGCACATAATCAGAAGAAGTACAGTATGGCGGATGTGCTCGCATCGCCTGCAATCTGCTCCCCGCTTACTCTTCTGATGTGCTGTCCTATCAGCGATGGAGCATCAGCGGTCGTGATTTGCAGCAAGAAGAAAGCCAAACAATACGGAGCGGGTAGGGCGATCACCGTTGCCGCAAGCTTTGCGGGAACACCGGATTACAACGACCTGGTGGGCGGGCCGGGACCGCATATCGGCGGCGATTTCAAAGGGGGCAAATTGACCAGCCGGGTGAGCAAGGAGGCCTACGAAAAGAGCGGCATAGGGCCCAAAGACATCAGGATAGTCCAGTGCCATGCGCCCTTCGCCGGCGGTGGCGCGATCTGCATAGAGGCGCTTGGCTACTGTGAGGAAGGCGAAGGCGGGAAATGGTTCCTCGAAGGCAAAACAAAGATAGACGGGCAGGTGGCCGTCAATACCGACGGCGGCCTGATAGCCAGAGGGCATCCCCTGGGCGCCACGGGCGTCGCTGAAATAGGCGAGCTCGTCCGCCAGTTGAGGGGCGAAGGCGGCAATCTGCAGATACCCAACAACCCCAAGGTAGCTATGACACACAATGTAGGGCTGGGCTGCCTGAACCTTCATATTCTCAAGAAGTAGCTGCAGTTGAATGCAGGTTATTTCGCCTCGGTACGACTGCCAACAGGGTCAGGTATGCCGGAAATCATATATCATTTAAGAAAAACGGCTCTGTGATGAAAAACGACGACTATATCAAACAGATATTCCGCGCGGCGACGTTCGACGGTCAAAATAAGGTCGTCAGCCTTCGGGAAGCGCTTGAGAAGAACCTGAAACCGGGTGCGTCCATATTTTTAGGCTGGAACGCCAATGCGGCGATCTGCGAAATCATGCGGCAGTATAACAACAGGCAACCCGGTTTCACCGTTGTAATGACCATGACCTGGGACCTGTCATTGAACCTTGTCCACTGCGGGCTGATCAAGAAGCTTATCTCGACCAGTTGTTCGTATGCTGCCCCCAACCCTGCCCCCAGTCATGTTATCCAGAGGGCCTGCCGGGACAGGTCAGTGGAGATCGAAAACTGGACCCTGTACTCCATTCAGCAAAGGCTGATGGCGGGAGCATTGGGAGTGGGCTTTATGCCCACCAAATCCATATCCGGAAGCAGCATGGCTACGGACAATAGCGGTTCTTTTGTGGAGATGGCCGACCCCTTTGATAACAGCAAGAGAATCGGCGTGGTTAAAGCTTTGAATACGGATATAGCCATTGTTCACGCGCTGGCTGCTGACCCAAATGGCAATACTATCATGTCACCGGTTTCACAGGATACGCTGTGGGGGGCCAGGGCCAGCAGGGGAGGTGTGGTGGTAACGGCTGAAAAAATAGTCGATGCCGATTTCATACGCCGGCATTCACATCTGGTCAGTATACCGGGATACCTGGTGAAATCGGTTTCACTCTGCCCGCTGGGAGCTCACCCGGAAGGCTACTTCTCCAACATCGCGGGCATCGATAGTTACGGCGAAGACTACGATTTCATGCTTGAACAGAGAAAAGTAAGTGTTGAACCCGATTCATTGAACGCCTGGTTAAAAAAGTGGATATACGATGTCAAGGATCATGGAGAATACACCCGCCGGCTGGGCGCGAAACGCGTGTCCGGCCTGAAAAGTATGCTTAAGAAGAGATACTGGGAAAGCGGTATCACTCCGAGCAGCAGGAGGGCTTCGGGCAAAGATGCCGGCAGTACAGAGGTGATGATAGTAGCTGCATCGCGAAAAATCGCCGAGCGGTTCAAAGAAGGCCGGTATCAGGTTCTGCTGGCAGGGATAGGGATACCCGGGCTGGCCGCGTGGCTGGCTTTTTACCAGCTTAAGAGTGACGGCATTGATATAGAGCTCATACTTGGTTCGGGAGTGCTTGGATACAAACCCGGGCCGGGTGATCCCAATTCGATGAGTGTCTGCAATGCGTTGTCGGCGAAGATGCTGACGGACACCAGCGAAATGTACGGGTTTATTATCTCGGGGGATGGCGCCAGGTGCCTGAGCGTGATAGGGGCCGCCCAAATCGATGAATGCGGAAATATCAATACCACGCGCGTAGGCGAGGATATATACATCAGCGGCTCCGGTGGAAACAACGATAATACCAGCGGCGCAGCAGAGGTAATGGTAGTAACGGCGCAATCAAAAAAACGCTGTGTGGAGACTTTAGACTATATAACCTCGCGGGGCGACAGGGTCAGCGCTCTCATTACAAACATGGGCGTTTTCGAGAAAGGCGCCGATGGGAGATTTGTACTGGCAGGCTGTATACTTGAAACCGACGGGGCCGGACTGGCGCAAAAGATGCTTGAAATCCAGGATAACTGCGGATGGGCGGTGAAAGCATCTCCATCGGTATCAACCATGGGTTATCCCACTGAGCACGAACTTGCATTGCTGAGGATGTTCGATCCCGGCGGTTACGTGTCAGGAGGATAGGGGTGTCCGTATCCGGTCGAGGGAGGTTATGAGCATTTGGCAGAGCAGGATATAAAAAAGATTCTGGACGGAGATGACCGGACTCTGGCTACGATCATCAGCCTTATTGAGAGGGATAGCCCGCAGGTCCCCGGGATAATGAAATCGATAGCCGCCCACACCGGTAAGGCATATAAAATCGGGATCACCGGGCCTCCAGGGGTGGGTAAGAGCACCCTGATTGACAGTCTCACGTCGCTCATAAGAAAGCAGGGTTCCAGCGTGGCGATCCTGGCCGTGGATCCTACCAGTCCTTTCAAGGGAGGCGCCATGCTGGGTGACCGCGTGCGGATGCAGAGGCACTACACGGATGAAGGCGTGTTCATACGCAGCATGGCCACCAGGGGCGTCAAAGGTGGATTGACAGGGGCGATCAACGAGATCATCGATCTTATGGATGCCGCCGGCAAGAGATATATATTACTTGAGACTGTCGGCGTAGGGCAGAGCGAGCTGGATATAGCAGGCTATGTGGATACGGTCGTGGTTGTTCTGGTGCCTGATATGGGTGACAGCATCCAGGCTATGAAAGCCGGCATAATGGAGATCGCCGATATATTTGTGGTCAACAAGTCCGACCTGGCCGGTGTTGATAGACTGGTTAATAATCTGAACGTAACGCTTGGTTTAAACGAAGGGCGAGGGGAATGGCAGATACCGGTTCTGAAGTGCCGGGCGGACCAAAACGACGGAGTGGAAGATCTGCTTGATAAGATCTTGCAGCATAAGGATTTACTTGAAAAGGGAGGACGGCTGGAGGAAAGGCGCGGCCGGCAGCGCCTGCAGCAGTTCGAGCAGATGCTGGAGCACAAAATACTGGTGGAGATAAAGTCAAAGATTTTGGACAGCGGCAAGGTAAACGAGTTAGGAAATAAAATTAAGAGAGGAGAGATCAGCCCCTACACAGCCTTAAACCGGATTATGAAAACCGGTATCCCATCCTTTTTCAGTGGAAAAACACATGTGAGCACGGATAATAAGGAGTAAGTAATGACCGATGAGTTATTGATCGAACATAAGGATTATATCTGCACGATCACTATCAACAGGCCCGATAAAAGGAACGCACTGAATTATGAGGTATTAAGCGGACTTTCCAGCGGTCTGGGTGCTCTGGCAAACGATGATAAAACGCGGGTCATAATTCTTACCGGCGCGGGCAATCTGGCCTTCAGTGCAGGTATGGACCTGGTGTTTGTAAATAGCCAGCGGGAGATCGCTGACAAAGCCATAGCCGACGCGCTGGACAGCCTGCTCAATTGTCCTGTACCCATCATAGCCAGGATACAATCCGACGCGCTTGGCGCGGGCTGTGACCTCACGACAGCTTGTGATTTCAGGATAGCCTCGGATAATGCCAGGATGGGTATTCCACCGGTTAAATTGGGCTGGGTATATTATCCCAGGTCCATTCAGCGCTTAATCAATTTGATCGGCGTCGCATACACCAAAGAGCTTTTTTTAACCGCGCGATTCGTGCCCGCTGCCCGTGCCAAAGAGATGGGGTTGTTGAATTTACTGGTTTCACCTGCAGCGTTGGATGAGGCAGTAAACACCCTTGCACAGGAAATCGCCGAAAAGGCGCCGCTGGCTGTACGGGGAACCAAGTACGTCATCAACCAGCTTTTTAATTACCAGAAACTGGACAGTGGCGTTGAGCAGGAAATCCACCAGCTGATCTGGAAATGCTATCAATCGGAAGACGCCATAGAAGGCAACCGGGCATTTAAAGAGAAAAGGAAACCCGATTTCAAGGGCAGATGACCCGCGCGGAGATCTGTCTGGTATAGCCGTGCGACCTGTAGGGGGCCGGTTTTCAAATCCGCCCGATAGCGGGCGCACCTGAAGGTATGCCCCTACAGCAAATCCTTTGCATCGAATCCTGTGAAGAAACAGGAACGTTGCCCTGTGTGGCAGGTGGGCCCGGCAGGATCGGCCCTGACCAGCAGGGCGTCCGAGTCGCAGTCCTTGGAGATGGATTTCACCTTCAGCACGTTGCCGGAGGTGCCGCCCTTGTGCCAAAGCTCCTGCCGGCTGCGGCTGTAGAATACCATCTCGCCTTTCTGCAGCGTCAATTTCAGTGACTCCTTGCTGGCATAGCCCAGCATAAGCACCGTGCCGTCAGCGGCATCCTGCACGATAACGGGTACAAGCCCCTTTTCATCGAATTTCAACATAGAGATTGCTCCTGTTTAAAAACTTGCTAAATCTGGCAGGGTTCAGGATATAGCCAGGGCTTCCTTGAGGTCGATATCGCCTGTATAGAGCGCCTTGCCGATGATGACGCCCTCTACTCCCAGCGCCGCCAGTTTCCTGATATGCTCGATTGAGGATATGCCGCCCGAGGCCACGACCGGTATTTTAAGCTTATTCACCAGCTCGGCCGTGGTATCGTAGTTGGGCTCGGTGAGCGTGCCGTCCCGCTTGACATCGGTGTATATGATGCGCCTGGCGCCGATGGCCGCCATGGCCTGGCTTAGCTCAAGTACGGTCATAGTGGATATCTTCATCCAGCCGTGCGTGGTCACGTAGGAGTCTCGTGCATCGATTCCCACTACGATGGCCTCACCGTACCTCTTGATGATGCGCTTGGTGAGTTCAATCTGTTCCACGGCCACCGTGCCCAGTATGACACGCTTCACGCCCAGCGTGATAAGCTGTTCAACCACATCGGCCCGCCTGATACCGCCTCCCAGTTCCACTTCGAGGCTGGTATTTTTCACAATGTCCTCGATGGCCTGCGTATTGCGAACCTCACCTGCGGCTGCGCCATCCAGGTCCACCAGGTGCAGCCTGCTTGCCCCCTGCTCCTGCCACTTGAGCGCCGTGGCCACGGGGTCGACCGAGAACACCGTCTCCTTGCTATAGTCGCCCTGGTAGAGGCGTACGCATTTGCCTCCCTTGAGATCGATAGCCGGAATGATATCCATGGTATTAGCCCTTTAAGATTACCCCCTTCTGCTCAAGTGCGTCAATCCCGGCGCTGTCGTATCCGTGCTCTTCGAGTATCTCAACGGTGTGCTCTCCCAGCCGGGGCGCTCTAACGCTCTTCATGCGTCCGATGCCTGAAGACCAGGCAGGCAGATTGGCAAGCTTGATTTTACCGACGTCCGGGTAATCCGTATCCACAAACATATGCCTTGCGGTCACCTGTGGATCGTCAAGCAGTTCCGGAATCTCGCGCACAGGCGCGCAGGGGACGCCCGCCGCCTCCAGCTTCTGGATTATTTCGCTGGACGGCAATTTTCGTAAGGCGGAAGAAATTCTTTTAACCAGCTCATCACGGTGCGCCAGCCTGCCCTCGGCGCTTGAAAATCTGGGATCGCGATACAGGTCATCCAGATCCAGCGAATGGCAGAAGGACTGCCAGAACTTGTCGTTGGTGACGCCGATGAACACATACCTGTCCGCTGACTGGAAGCACTGGTAGGGAGCGAAGGCGGGGTTGGCCGATCCCATCCTTGACATTACATCGCCCGTCAATGCATAACCGGCGATAAAAGGCGCCATAAAATAAACAGCGGTGTCGAAGAAGGCAGCGTCTATCAGCTGGCCTCTGCCCGTTTTCTCCCTCGATATAATAGCCAGCAGTATATTGAAAGCGGCCAGAAATGCCGTGGGGAGACCGATAATATTGGACGGTATACGCACCGGCGGCCTGTCAGGTTCGCCTGTAACGGACATCAGGCCGGACATGGCATGGATCACAGGGTCATAGGCCGGCTTCTGGCTGTAAGGGCCGGTCTGACCGAAACCGGATATCGAGCAATAGATGATGCGCGGGTTGATCTTATTTATCTCGCCATAGTCGATGCCCAGCTTGTCCGTTACACCCGGAGTAAAGCTCTCGAGGAGGATATCCGCCGTTGCAGCCAGTCTGTGGGCGATCTCCCTGCCCTCGGGCGCCTGTAAGTTGAGAACGAGGCTGCGTTTGTTGCGGTTGATATTGCGGAAGGTTACAGCGGCCAGACCTTGACGGAAAAGGTCACCCTGATGAGATTCTATTTTTATCACATCTGCCCCCGCCTGCGCCAGCATCAGGCCGCAGGTCGGGCCGTCACCCGAATGTGAAAAATCAAGCACCTTCAATCCCTGTAGCGGATACATACAAACCTCCTTGCCGGACCAAGAATCAAAAATATTTATACCACTATATATCGTTGTTTACAAAGTCCCGAACACAGTATATATTATTTTTACCATTGACTTAGAAAAAGGGGAAATGTATACTGAGGTCAAATTAGTAACGGGGGGAATTCTATGAAGCTGTCGTGTCTGCAGGAAAATTTAAATAAAGGCCTCGGCATCATAGGCAGGGCAGTAGCATCGAGGACGACGCTACCCATCACCCAAAATGTGCTGATATCCACCGACGAATCACAGCTTAAGCTGGCGGCCACCAACCTGGAGATCGCCATCAGTTGCTGGATCGGTGCAAAGATAGAGAGCGAGGGGTCCATCACCCTTCCTGCGCGGGTTTTAACCGAGTTCGTAGGCTCGCTGCCCAGCGATATCATCAGCCTTAGCCTCAAGCACCACACCATGGAGCTAAAGTGCGGCCGTTACGAAGCAAGGATCAACGGCCTGGACGCCGCCGATTTCCCGCCTATCCCCCAGGTGGGCGACGGCTTCAGCACCAAGGTCAAGGCCGAGGACCTCAAGCAGGCCATCAGCCAGGTGGCGTTCGCCGCCGCCACCGAGGAGTCGCGTCCCGTGCTCACCGGCGTACAGACCGAGTTCGAGGGCACAAAGCTGATTATGGCCGCCGCCGATGGTTTCAGACTGGCCGTGCATCGCACGACCCTGGCCGAACCGGTCAACGAGAAGGTGGCCATGATTATACCGGCCAAGGCCTACCACGAGCTCAACCGCCTGATGGGCGCCGATGACCAGGAGATCGAGATAACTCTCAATTCGCAGAAAAGCCAGGTGCTTTTCAAGCTCAAGGGCATCGAGATGGTATCGCAGCTAATCCAGGGCACCTTTCCCAATTACTCCCAGCTCATACCCCAGACCTATGGCACCAAGGCGCGCATCGACGTCGCCGAGTTCCTGCGCGCCATCAAGATGGCCGCCATCTTTGCACGCGATGGCAGCGGCATCGCCAGGGTCATCGTCACGCCGGGCGCCTCTGTGGAGGCAGGCAAAATAACAATATCCGCACGCGCCGACGAAATTGGCGACAACGTGGGCGAGATAGATGCGCTGGTGGATGGCGAGGCGGCTAAAATAGCCTTCAACGCCCGCTACCTGGCGGACGTGCTATCGGTGGTCAAGCAGGCACAGGTCTCGCTGGAGGTCACCACCCCCTCCAACCCGGGCGTGATCCGCCCTGTGGGAGTGGACAACTACGACCATGTAGTCATGCCGATGTTCGTTCAATGGTAATAAATTCTAAGGGACAGAGATCCTAATTTTTACCATTCCGGGCCAAACTAGCGTTTGAACATCCAGGATATCGAGGGCTGTCGTCAATCATCCCCATCTCGACACCTTTTTGTCTACCCAATCCTGCTGAAGGCTGGTATTGATAGCGGATTGGAGAAAGGTTTAATTCCAGTATGAATCTGTAACAGCAATGGAATTACGTCAGAGATCCCGTCTATCCATTCACAACATGCTTAAAAGCGCACGCTTTGAAGTCATCCCCATGAAAGGTGTGGTTGAGGAGGCAGTGGCACTACCTGCTGGCTCGGTCGTAACAGTGACTGCCTCGCCCCGCAAGGGCATTGAAGCCACCTTCACGCTTTCTGAGGAACTGGCGGGACGCGGGTTTCGTGTTGTACCCCATCTTACAGCGCGGCAGGTACGTGATAACTCTCATTTGCATGAGATTGTGGATAGACTGTCAGCGGGCGGGTTTGAGGATGTCTTCATAATCGGCGGTGATATTACCGAACCAGTGGGGACTTATGATTCGTCAAGCGCGCTTATAGCTGATATGGTTGAGATGAGCAACCGCCCACGTCGTATAGGAGTAGCTGCTTATCCTGAGGGACATCCGCTTATAAATCGTGAAGCCTTGATGCAGGCGCTTAAGGCCAAACAACCTTTTGTAAATTATATGGTCACGCAGATTTGTTTCGACCCGCAGATCATCGGCAAATGGCTGGCGGACGTTAGGGCAAACGGTATTACACTGCCTGTATACATCGGCATTCCCGGCATACTGAAGCGCTCTAAGCTGCTGGAGATATCACTCAGGTTGGGTGTGGGTGATTCCACAAGGTTTTTAAAAAATCACCTGGGTATGATGGCCAGACTATTGCAACATGATATGTATAACCCCGATAGTCTGGTAAAAAAAATCACAGGATTAACCAGAGAACAGGTTGTAGCCGGATTTCATATATATACCTTCAATCAGTGTCTCTCCACCAGACAATGGCGCGAGAAAGCTTTACAACGCCACAGGACTTAATGATTTTTTTCAGGGATGAATATATTTCAGTGATTCAATTCGTAATGATTCAGTTCGCACCATTGTGTTTGTAAATGAGTACTTTTATCATGTTATACTTAATTAATACATTGTTCGAAGTACAATGGTAGGAGGTAAAGAGCAATGGTTAGATTACGCCAAATTACCGTGACTGTGTTTGTCCTGCTGATTATTATTGCCGTCATGGTATCCTGCGCTCCCGCTGCCCCCACTGCCCCCGCTGCCCCCGCTGCCGCTGCTCCCGCAGCATCGGTCGGCAATGTCAAAGCCCTTAACGCTGCGTTGGAGAAGAGCGAGTGCACCTTGAAACTGGCGCCATTTGTACATGTGGACTTGATCCAATTATACCAGGTTGGCAGGCTGGGTAACGCAGGGGGCAATAATGCAGATGCGCCATATCGGGCTGTGTTTGGCGCAATTCCGGACGATATCGCAATCAAAGATGTAGATCAGATTGCCGGCGCCCAGGCAAAGGTAGACAACTGGTTATATACCACACAGGGGCTGATACAGGGATGGCAGATAAATCCGAATGACGCACTTGTTATCGTAACTAAAACGCCTCCGGAATGTGTCTATTTCAGCTATTGCGGTTTTATCTTCTACAAATATTATGAGAAGGAAAAACAGCAAAAATGGGTCTGGACAAGCTTCAATGATCCTCTGAATATATCAACCATTAAAACCTCCGGCACACCAAATGGGGAGAAGGGGGATCCTTTTGACAAAGACACCATCATCATCATGACAGCTGATAAAGGTACTGACCGGCTTGTACGCAATGCTGCGCTAGCAGCAGGGTACACGGAAGATATCATCAATACCTATGTTATCCCGAGTTCGATGGTTAAACTGGGCATTGGTCCGGAGTATGATACCATGGTATTTGGTCAGCGCATGGCGCTTTTTACAGATGACAAAGCAGGGCAGGAATATGTGAATACGGTCACTGCAGCTATCAGGGTGATACCAGGTACACAGGGGAAAATCGATCCATTTCCCATGCCGGACTTACGAGTCAGGGGCACAGGTATAACCGAGTGGGATTTGCAACCTGCGCTCGAGGATCTGCGGACGACTATATTAGCGAAGTACAGCAACCTGGCGGCAGAGGAGTTGGGAACCCGTGTCTGGCTTACCGAGTCTTACGATGCAGTCCAAACTGAGGTATATGTGGCTGGAGAAAGCCGCGATACAAGTTACCTTCGCAGTGATACATTGACACTGGGTAATAATCCCGACGAGCTTGTAATTGCCTATGGTATTAATCATACCGCCATCGGTAAAGCCACCTACGCGAACTGCAACTACTATGGTGAAAAGGGCTGGAACGGCGTAGCCGGTATTTACAGCACCGAGTACGCAGGTAGTGCCGAGTCATATTTACCGGATAATCCTATGGCTAAATATCTGTACGTATGTAAATTTGTTCGTAACTGCGACTCCGAAAAGAACTGTGTGACAGTTCCAACCGGCCCCGGTGCATTCGGGGTTGGACTTGATGAACCTGCCTTTATCGGATTCAGGGCATATCTGGAACCATCTACCAAAGTTGGACCTATCAATACGGAACTTGTTTACGACAGGGTTATTAAATTCAACACTCGATAACGGCAATGGCTTAGCTACGTTCAAAGCCTGTAATATTTTAAAACATAATTGAGTCGCTCTTATAAGCATCAGCCCAGTCCAAATGTTGGACTGTAATACCATACGTTACCTAATATATAGTAGTAGGCTTGATCGCCGTCAAACAAAGGTTTACCCACGGCTATTTCTTAACAAATGTTGGTTCTCCTGTGCCTACGTTTATCAATCCCCTTATTTTACAGTGACCGTCTCAGGAAGCCGGCGCGTTAAAATATCTGCCGCTTCCTCCACCATCTCCTCCAGAACCTGACTGGCAGGTTTGATTTCCTTGATCAAGCCTGATACCTGCCCTGCGAGGCCGCCCACGTAATCGTCCTTCCGGCCTTCGACAAAGCTCGCCAGGAGGGCAGAGGATATCATGACCTGCATCGGGAAGAGAAGCGGCTCGAGGCCGGAGCCGTCCCAGAGGTCGTGGTATTTATTGTAGCTCGCCCGCAGCGTCTTGCCCGTGTATGCTTTGCTCACGCGGGTATCTTCATCGGTGGAGTCCAATATATGCTTTTTATTGACTTCCAGGGCTCCACCCTCGATTGTGGCCAGGAAGCGGGTTCCCACCCATACTCCGACACAGCCCATAGCCAGGGCCGAAGCTAATCCCCGGCCGTCGCCGATTCCCCCTGCAGCAAGCACCGGCACCGGCGCGGCGGCGTCGATGGCCTGGGGTAACAGGGCCATGGTACCGATACGTCCCGTGTGCCCTCCACCTTCATGACCCTGGGCGACAAGGAGGTCGATGCCGGACTGCGCCATGCGGCGTGCATTCTTGGCATTCCCGGTGATGCCGAGTACCTTCATCCCTGCTGCGTGAGCCTGGGCAACCATGAAACCCGGATTGCCTAGGCCGGCGCAGAATAGCGGGACTTTTTCTTCGACGCATACCTGGATAGCCTCTTGGGGGCGGAGGGTCGTCGTATCCAGTTTCACAATGACCTCCACATCAGGAACTTGAAATTCATCTTTCACCTTTTTTATCCAGTCCTGATAAGGGAGCGGCAGTGATTTCAAGATCTGGCTGAGCGGCATTTCTTTGGGGCCCTCCTGCAACAGTCCGCCACCGAAATCCAGCTTCTGAGGCAGCAGCAGATCGACCCCGTAGGGTTTGTTGGTTTTTGATTTGATTTCTCGTATGGCTACTCTCAGCTCTTCAACTGTATAACCGCTCCCCCCGAGAACACCCAATCCTCCAGCTTCTGAGACGGCCACTACCAGGGCAGGCGGCGCCCCGGTCGATTCCCCCATCAATGTCGGTCCCATTCCCGCCGATAGAATCGGGTATTCGATTCCCAGCATATCGCAAAGCTTGGTCCGCAGTACTCTTTTTCCCAAGGTTTTCCCTCCAAATTATAATTGTCATATTATATAGTATATGGTAAATAAATAAAACATATTTGTACATTGAGGGTGATAAATATATCTCCCTGCAATGTGATAAGATACTCGCCACTGATCGTATTTCCGGGCCTCTACTCTTAATTGAAATGAGAGACGCAACTTACGACGTTATCGGGGAGAGCTACAACAGGAACCGCGTTGCCGACAGGCGGATCCTGCAAACGATCGTTGATCTCTTAAGCCTGCCGGCAGGTCTCTATTAATTCAAAGGCTATGCGTGGTGTTACAGCGGGGGCAGGTGAAGCTGTCGCTGTGAAAATCGGGGGGTATCTTGAATTTCAGGCCGCAGTTGCAGGTGATCTCCCGGTATTTGTGCATTTTCCATAATACGTCCGAGGTCTCGCGCGCCCTCTCTTTTTCTGCTGGAGTAACGGCTGCGCTGACCTCATCATGTTGGGCTGCAACATCGTCTGAGACCAGCGACGAACGGGGGATGATACCTCCTCCTCCTTTGTGCGCCTGGTTGTAAGCGACTTCGTAACCGGCCAGTGACACATTGCCGGCCATGGCGCGAAGTATGCGGATCCTCTCCGAGATAGGAGGGTGGGTGCTGGAGAGGTCCTCCGCCACACGGCCGCTTTTGCGGAAAGGATTGAGGATGTACATCGGCGCCGTGGCATTATTGGCCGATTTGAGCTGCTCGGTTGAAGCGGCGATTTTCTCCAGCGCCGAGGCCAGGCCTTCGGGATATCTTGTATAGAGGGCCGACGAGGCGTCGGCCAGATACTCCCTTTTGCGGGAGATAGCCAGGTAGATGAATTGCGCCATGATGGGGGCGAAAATCATCAGGGCAATGGCTACCAGCAGGATAATTATCTGAGCGCTCCCGCCGCCGGATGAGCTTCTCCTGGTGCCCCCTCCAAAAAACAGAACCCGCGATCCGTACCAGGCTATTATTACTATGGCGCCCAGCAGCACGCTGCACATGGCCATGAGCAGCACGTCGCGGTTCCTGATGTGGGCCATCTCGTGCCCGACAACGCCCTGGAGCTCATCCCGGCTCAGCTTTTGCAGGAGCCCGGAGGTCACGGCAAGCGAAGCGCGGCTCTTATCCCGCCCGGTGGCGAACGCGTTCATCGCAGGGTCATCGACGATGTAGATATCGGGCATCTTCTCCAGGCCGGAGGCGATCTTCATCTCCTCAACTACATTGTAGATGCGCGGCATGTCGCCGGGGCCTATTTTCCGGGCGTTGGATAATGAGAGCAGGATGCTGTCACCCTGGAAGTAACCCACCAGCGTCATCACGACCCAGATCAAGAGGGCCAGCAGCAGCCCTATAGACCAATCGCCCAGCAAGGTTTGACCCAGGAAGCTGCCGACCAGGATCAGCATAATGCCAAGCGCTGTGACGAGGATAACCGACCTTGTCTGATTATCCCTGATCTGTTCCCACATGATATGGACGGTACCCTTTAACTGAAGCTGACTTTAGGAGCCTCGCGCTCGACCGTATCGGTGACCTCGAAGAACTCCCCGGCTTTGAATCCTCCCATTGAAGCTATGATGTTGGAGGGAAACATCTGTGTCTTGTTGTTATACTGCAGCACGGAGTCGTTATAGAACTGCCGGGAAAAGCTGATCTTGTTCTCTGTCGAGGTCAATTCCTCCTGCAGGGCCAGGAAATTCTGGCTGGCTTTGAGGTCAGGATAGTTCTCCGCCACGGCAAACAGCCTGCCCAGCGCCTGGCTCAATTCCCCTTCCGCCCTGGCCTGCGCGGCTACCCCGCTGTCAGTGGCCTTGATTGCCATGGTCCGCGCATTGGTAACGGCTTCAAGCGTACCCCTTTCATGCTGCATGTAGCCTCTGACCGTTTCAGTCAGGTTGGGTATAAGGTCATGCCTCCTTTTGAGCTGTACATCGATCTGCGACCAGGCGTTCTTGACCTGGTTACGGGCGCCCACCAGCCCGTTGTAAATCCCGGCGATGATCAGGACCAGGATAATGGCTATGGCAAGTATTAAGACGATTGCAATCAGCATGATTAATTACCTCCAACATTATGACTTATCCGGCGCTCCCGGATCGATCTTAAACATATCCCTGATGAAGAAAAGAGCTTTATACAACGGATCTGCCACAGCAGGCCGATCGATTTTCAGCTGCTCGATAAAGGCGCCCGATTCGCCGCCGTCGAACCACAGGCCGTGGCCTGCGTCACATATATCTATGACTATTTCCCTGCCCGATCCGATGTCGATCTTCCTCATCACCCTGCGGCAGATAGGGCATTTCCTGCTTTTTTCCGACGCCTTCTGTTGAGGCAGTTGCATCAGGCTGTTTACGAGTTCCCGGGTAGCTCCCCTGGTTAAAGTATCCAGTAAAAGCTCCAGTTCACCTCTATCGAACCAGATGCCATGGCAGCGGGAGCAATAGTCGAGCTCGATCTTATCGTACTCGACCGCGGTTGTGGATATCTTACATACCGGGCATTTCATGCGCTTTCATTTTCCTGACTCTTGTTTTGCTACATAAACACGTTGTTGAAGGTTACCACCAGCAGAGCTATGACGATCGCCAGTACAAGCAGGCATCCGGCCAGCAGGCCGAATCCAAAGGCAGTCCACATCTCTTGCACCCTGGTGAACTGCTCAACACCGGCCCATCTCCTGTTCTTCCAGGCCCACCGGCCGCCTTTTATGCCCAGGATGACGGCCATGACTATATTCACTATGGGAAGCAGTGCAAGCAGGGCGATATAAGTCCCGTTGCCCAGTCCCCAGATCCAGGTCAGCAGGAAGGCGCCCCAGTTCCACCTCTTTGCTTCGGACGGCACTGTGGCCCCCTTTGCGTCGCCGGTTGTATCTTTCATAGCTGTACCCTCTTATATTATATGCGGTTTATTGTACCGGCGGGCTTTCCCACCTTTTCCACTGCCAGGAATCCACGTCATCAAGCGGGTAAATGGGACGGGTGATGTTGTTGTATTTGATCTGGAAAACGTCGATATTGGTGGTCCCCGCGCTGACCACGTTGAAGGTCTTGCGGTTGTATTGCAGGAACCTGATGCGGAAGGGGAAGAGGTTCTTGGCCACGACCACATCCGCCTTCATCAGGTCCAGCCCCAGGCTGGTGAAGAAATTGGGGTAGTAAGTCACCGGGGCCTCCTCGGTCAAAATTAGGTGCGTGCCCCTGTTCTTAAGGACGACGGCCCTCCCGCTGGACCTGGCGCCTTCCTTGCCTTCCCCCTTGAAGATAAGCTGTCCTGTGAAGGTATACGGCCTGTTGTAAACTTTTTCCAGCTTACCCCCCACCGAGACCGTGACTTCCTGATTTAAGGGCACGTCCCAGAGCTGCTGTACGGCCTCAGCATCCCTTACAGGAACATAGGAAATCAGGTCGGGACCTTCTTCTGCCAGTGCCTTCAGTATCCAGGTATTCTCTCCGGGGCTGCCCGTCCCCACGGCGTCAGACAGGTCGCAGAACATGGTGGTGCCCAGCAGCCTCTCCAGCCAGCTGTCGCGGGCGGCTTTCACCGCCTCCGAGGGCGATAACAGCCTCTGTGTGATCTTGTATCCGCGCACGGACCAGTCGAGGTCTGCGATCTCGTCGGCCAGCTTGCCTGCAAGCTCACTGTTGTTGTCCGTAACCGCCACCGTGCTCCATCCCAGCTCAGGCTCGTCCAGGAATGGATGCACAAGAAAATTGGACACACATAGAACGTCCGGCGATCTCTCCATCTCACTCATGCGGCTGAAAATACGGTCCATGGGGGCCAGGAAATCTATCATTGTGCCGCCGCCACGCAGGAGCCGCAGCTTGTCCACCACCATAGTCGGCCGGACCTCGCCCAGGACGGTCTTAACCAAAATTTTGCCGCTGGTGTACCCCGTATTGAAGAAATCGCGGTGCGGGTTGGTCTTGTATCCCACGATAAACGTGGCCAACGTGGCTTTTTTCTCCGTCATATTGGCGTGCTGGTCATAAGATGTCCCCACCGGCAGTTTATCGCCGAACTCGTCTCTAATAGTCTGCAGGAGGTCTCCCTCGGGATCGATGAGCCCCTCAACCCCCATCGAGCCGTGCAGCGACAGGTAGATGCCGTCCAGCTTGCCGGCAGCGCGCAGCCGGGCCATTATCTCGTCCTTGAAATGGCTGTAAACAGTCGTTTCAATAGGCCCGCCGGATGCCGCTTTGGCCTCCATGATGGGGACCACCTTGATACTGCCCTTGCCGTAATCCTTGACCGCCGCAAGGAAGCCGGCCACCTGGTCCTTCTCCTCCATGCTGGGGGCTATCATGGCATCGCCGTAATAAAGGTCCCGCGCCTGGAAATCCTTGAGCGTGGTTTTAACGGGGGAAAATATATTGGTCTCCTGTTCCAGGTCAACCACGGCGATGGCCTTCTGGGGTGCGCCCGCCTCGGGAAGTGTCTTATCCGGCGCGCTTGCCGGTTGGATGCATCCCGTGAGCAATAAAAAGATCGCCAGGCCAACCAGCCCGGCAGCATTCTTCAGCATTTTCGGATACCTCACTGCCCTAGGGCCATTATAAGTGCGGATTATTACTCAGTCAATTTCCTTTTCGCATAGTGTGGGGAAACAATATACTATAGTTGTAATAGCCGAATTCGAAGAAACCGAATCCTTGACAAAGCTTCTTCTGCCATATATATTTCACCCCGTCCACGCAATTGTTATTCACTTAAACTCCAACGCCGCAAGCTGACTGATTGAATTATGAACGGCAAAGAACGGTTTCTCACGGCTCTGTCCGGTGGCCAGCCGGACAGGGTGCCGGTGTGGGAACTGGCTTTTAATGAAGAGTCCATCATCAAGATCGGGCGGCTCTTCACCGACAACGTCCCGCCCGTGAAACTGGTGCACCAGATGACACTGGACGAGAAGCTGACGCTTCTCGAACTGCTCTACATGATCGCCCGCAAGCTGGAGCTGGACGGGCTGACCTCCATCCACCTGTACGCAAGGGAAGCGGTCGACGAAAAGCACGTAAGGGACGCCTGGGGCAGGGTGCTTTACGTGGATAGGGAGGGCGACGGCATCCCCGTCGAAGGCCCGGTAGCCGGCCCGGGAGACCTCAAGGGGCTGAAGATCACTCACCCGCAGGAGACTGAATTCCTCATGTTGATGCTATCGCGGGAGAAGCTGGGACCGGGTGTTGCCCACGTCTTTCACATGACAGGGCCTTTCCGCGAGAGCTGGGCTATGATGGGGGGCATGCAGAAGCTGTTGTATTTCTATGCCGAGGATCCTTCATTCGTCAAGGACCTGGCGCGCATCTGCACGGACTATATACTGGAGGCGATTGATCGTGCTATCGGGTTGGGTGCGGATGCCATAGCGTTGGTAAGCGACCTGGCGCACAACTATTCAACCATGATGTCGCCGGCGCATTACGAGGAATATCTCTATCCATACCATAAAGAGATCAATGATTTCGTGCATAAGCGCGGCCTGAAGGTGATCAAGCATTCAGACGGCAAGCTGTGGCGCATCATGGACAGGATGGCGGACGCCGGCTTCGACGGCATGCACCCCATCCAGCCGCAGTGCATGGATATCGCAGAAGCCAAAGCCAAATACGGGAAGCGCTTCTGCCTGCTGGGCAATATCGACTGCGAGCAGCTGCTGCCCTTCGGCACTGAGGAAGAGGTGGACGAGGCTGTGAAAAATACCATCTCCGCCGCTGCGCCGGGAGGCGGCTATATCATCAGCTCATCCAATACCATACACCCAGGCTGCAAAGGGGAAAACTACGTGGCTCTGGTAAAGGCGGCCCGCAAATATGGAAAATATCCCATCCCCGGCCCGGCCTGATCAATTTCAGACGCTCGCTGCTTTGTTCGGGTTCAGACCGCCGCATAAATGAGGATACGGGTCATTTGACCCGCCACTTTTGTTTAAGCCGTTTTGCGGCTGAAGAGCCTGTAGTTATTGCGCCCCTCTTCCTTGGCGAGGCACATCGCTGAGTCAGCGTTCTTGGACAGCGTTTCCAGGTCATCGCCGTCGGCGGGATATCAGTTATGTTTGATAATAACAAATCTTCAGGTGAATCACTCAAATTGAAAACGGCCCTCGTTGAATATCTTGAGGCAGGCATCGACCCCGACGGGGTCGTAGAGCTTGCCCCTGTTCTGCTTGATCTCATCGAGGGCTTTATCGATGCCCAGTGAGGGCCGGTAGGGGCGGTGCGAGGCCATGGCCTCCACCACGTCGGCAATGGCCAATATTTTAGCCTCAAGCATGATATCTTGCTCCCTCAGCCCGTGTGGATAGCCGGACCCGTCCAGCCGCTCGTGGTGCTGCAACGCTATCTGCGCAACAGGCCCGCCGAAGTCGATGTTCTTTAAAATATCATAGCTGCCCTGGGCGTGAGTCCTTATGATGGACATTTCAAGGGCGCCCAGCTTGCCGGGCTTGGCCAGTATATCGGAGGGGACATAGATCTTGCCGATATCGTGGATGGCCGCGGTGGTGCGGATTATATTTACTTGTGACTCAGACAAACCCATCTCCTGCGCGATGGCGGCCGCCAGCCGGGCCACCTGTAACTGGTGTCCCGCCGTATAGGGATCCTTCATCTCAACGATGGCGCCCATGGTGACGACGGCGTCGTTCAGCGTCTTGTGCAGCCTGTCCAGGCTATTTTTAAGATCTTGCTCCATCTGCTTGCGCTCTGTGATATCGATCACCATTCCCCGCATACCTACATAGCCGGCGCCTTTAAGAATGGGAGAGGCGTAAATCATGATCGGGAACGTTCTGCCGTCTTTGGTTATGGCCGTATATTCACTGGGAGGGAATTGTTCCCCGCCGATCCTCCGGCTGATGCTTTCTATAGCTTTGCCATGGTCCTCGGGTAGAATGGTCTGTAACACGTTCATGCCCGCCGCGACATCTGCCTCGGTATAGCCGAATGTCTGGTATCCCTGGCTGCTGACAAAGGTGAAATTGCCCTTCTCGTCGGTCTCGAAAATGGTCTGCGGCAGCAGGTTGGCCATGTTCCTGAAGCGCTCCCCGCTCTCCTGCAGTGCCTCCTCCGCAGCCTTGCGCCCGCTGATGTCCATGACGACAAATATGCTGCCGATCGAATTGCCTTTGCCGTCGAGGTAAGGCACGATGTCAGCCTGTATCCAGATTGCTTTCCCGGTTGGCAATATTACCTGAAAAACCCTGCCCACCAGCGGTATTTTTGTGTCCATAACCTCGCGGTTGCGTTTCAAGAAAAGGGCCGCCTGGTCGGGTAAGAAGAAATCGTCGAACGTTTTACCCACCACTTCTTTGGGCGGTATTCCGAGAGCATCGGCGCCCGCTTTGTTGATGCGCATAAAGCGGCCGTCGCGGTCTATATAGGTGATGATTAAGGGCACCGAGTCCAGGATGATGCGGTATTCCTCGCGCTGCCTGCCCAGTGCCTGCTCGGTCATCTTGTGCGCCGTGATGTCGGTCATCAGGGCATTGACACCTACGATCTGATCACCTTCATATATAGGGAGGCTGGAGGAGCGCACCCAGATTATTCTTCCGTCTTTGTCCAGGACGCGGTATTCCCACGGCTCAAGCTGGCCTGAGAGCAAACGGTCGAAGCTCCCGAGAAGGCCCGGCAGGTCATCCGGGTGGATCAGGGGCATAAAGTGCTGCCCGATCAGTTCGGCTACCGTGTACTTGGTGAAGCGCTCAACAGCCGGACTGGCGTAGGTTATACGGCCCTCGTTATCCAGCGTGTACAGCACGTCGTTGATGTTCTCCACCAGGGTACGGTATTTCTCCTTGCTGGCTGTCAGCGATTCCAGCGACTGCTTGCTCTCCGTGATATTGCGCGCTACCAGCACCGAGCCGGTATACCTGCCGTCAATGATGACGGGAGACATGGTGGAGGCGTAGTGCTGCAGGCCGGCCGGTACCTGGAGGCTGTAGTCGAACTGGCAGGCTTCCCCGGCCCTGTTTTTAGCTATGGCAGCCTCGGCCAGCTCATTGAAGTGGGCCGGCATGATGTCGCTGTATTTTTTTCCCATGAAGGTATCGGGACTGGCGTACAGATCCTGCGATGCGCTATGGTAGCTCACGAACCTGCCCTCGTCATCCAGGACGAACACCATCTCGGTCATGGCCGAGAGAATGCTGTTCATCCTTACCTCGGACTGCCGCAGGGAATGTTCGGCCAGCTTGCGCTCGGTGATGTCGTTATAAATGGTCACTATCTCGCCGCTTTGCATCCGGTAAACCCAGTTCTCACGCCATGAGCCGGGGTCGCGGCTATCGCGGTAGATGCTGTCATCGAGATACCCGGCCTTACCGCTGCGCCAGACTCGCTGTAATAATTCAAATAGACCGACGGCCTTTACACCCGGGAAGACCTCGCTGACACGCCGGCCGAGTACCTCTTCACGGCTGATCCGCTCGATCTTCTCGGCGGCCGGGTTGAAATCCTTGATGACGAAATCCTCTCCATCGTCCACCGCCTGGTAAATGGCCACACCGCTGCTCATGTGGTTAAAAAGCTCCCTGTAGCGGGTCTCGTCTGTGGAAATAAATTTGAGTTGGTGAACGGCCTTGCCGGCGACGCCCTCGTCACGGGCATGCTGGCTGGGCGGCGCCTTCTGGCGCTTTTTGGAACTATCGCCTTTGTCTCTGATACCCATTGTAATCTCCGTTACGATACTTCGCCCGGGCCGGGATATAGTCTCAAACCACTTCCATTATACATGGTCACGTCATAAAAGCTATACGACTTTAGTACTGTAGCGGCGTATACGGTTGCCCGTGTTGCCGGAGGGCTGCTGATCAGAACTGAGAACGGAACCCCTTACCCTGTCCTCGTCCGCAATGTAATGCTTCACGCCCATGGTAAAGCAGATGCCGGCCAGCAAGCCGTAGCTCAACATGCAGGCGGTCTGTATGGCGCCCAGTTGCGTATCTGATGCCCGCGGTGTCATAATAGCCTCCGTGGCGCCGCTGACTTTACAATTATGAGAAACTCACGTTCAATACACTGCGAATAGTAATTTTATTAGGGGGGTGCGATCATGAACGGTGAAGGCGGTTATGTCTGGTGGAAGCACGGCGTCATGTGCGAGATCTGGCCGCGCAGCTATTACGATACCAATGGCAATGGCTCGGGGGACTTAAAGGGTATAACTGCAAAGCTGGATTACCTGGCTGACCTGGGCATCGACGGCATCTGGCTGGGTCCCATCAATACCTCTCCCATGGTCGATTCGGGTTACGACGTGGCTGACTATCGCAGTATAGACCCGCTATACGGAAGCATGGCGGATTTCGAGGAGCTGCTGAATAAGGCTCACAGTCATGGTATGCGCATCATCATGGACCTGGTGGCCAACCATACATCTGACCAGCATGCATGGTTCAAGGAGTCGCGCTCGTCCCGGGACAACCCTAAACGGGACTGGTATGTCTGGCACGATAAGAAAAGGGGTGGGGTCCCCACCAACTGGAAGGCACTGGTGGGCGGCAGCACCTGGGAATGGGACAAAGACACCGGGCAATATTTCCTGCATTCATTCCTCAAGACACAGCCCGACCTCAACTGGCGCAACCCCGCCGTGAGGAAGGAGATATACGACACTATGAGGTTCTGGCTGGACAAGGGGGTGGATGGCTTTCGTTGTGATATCCTCAATTATTTCCTCAAGGATGACCAGTGGAGGAATAACCCCTTCTCGCTGGCAGCCGGGCCATTCAACGGCTTTCAGAAACACCTTTACACCAGGGACCAGCCCGGCATGTATGACATACTAAGGGAGATGCGCGCGGTGTTGGACGAGTACAATGACCGCATGATGGTGGGTGAGGTCTTCGTGGCGGAGGAGGGGCCGGCCATGGCCGCGGCCTACCTGGGCGACGAGGGTGAACTCGGCCACCTGTCGTTCGAGTTCTCCCTGGTCTTCTCAAAATGGGGCGCGCACAGGTTCTCGGATGCCCTGGCCAACTGGTACGCAGTGATACCGCCAAAGGGCTGGCCCTGCAATGTGCTCTCCAATCACGACCGGCCGCGCGCTGTCACCCGCTATGCCGCCGGTGAAGACACGGTCAGGCGGGCCAAGGCGCTGGCGGCCATGTTGCTTACCCTGAGGGGCACGCCATTTCTCTATTACGGCGAGGAGATCGGCATGCCCAACAGCAGGATCACACGGAAGGATGTCATGGATACCGTGGGCAAGATGTACTGGCCGCTCGTCAAAGGAAGGGACGGTGAACGCAACCCCATGCAGTGGAACGGCGGCCCCAACGCGGGATTCTCGGAAGTCAAGCCCTGGCTGCCCCTCAACGACGATTACTCAGAGATCAACGTAGAGGTTCAATTGAAGGAGCCGACCTCAGTGCTGAATTTTTACCGGCAATTAATAGCTTTGAGAAGGAAGAAGCTGGCGTTGCAGATGGGCAGCTTCGAGAAGTCGCCGTCGCACAGGGATATAATGGCTTATTGCAGGGTATACCAAAACGAGAAGGTTTATGTTATGCTGAACTTCTCGGCAAACAAGCTCTGGCATACATGTGTCCCGGCCGGCAGATGGAGCGTGCTGCTGGGAACAAACCGCAGTGGCGGCGCAGAGTTCGGTAAAGAGAGTTTTGAGGTATACCCATATGAGATCCTGGTGCTGGAGGAGTGTAAATAATCCCCGCCTGAGGAGGGAATATACAGATGAAACAGGTTGTTGCCTTTGGTTCAGACCATGTCGGCTTCGAGATGAAGGGCGAGCTTATCAGGCGTCTCAAGGACAGGTACGAGATCATGGATGCGGGCCCGCTGGACTACGACGCCGCCGACGATTACCCTGATTATGCCGAAGCGGTGGCTCTGGCTGTGGTATCGGGGAAGGCCTGGCGTGGCATCCTCATATGCGGCAGCGGGGTGGGGGTCTGCATCGCCGCCAATAAAGTGGCGGGCGTGCGAGCCTGCGTGTGCCATGATACCTTTTCGGCACACCAGGGCGTTGAACACGTCGATATGAATGTGCTCTGCCTGGGTGCGCGGATTATCGGCATCGAGCCGGCCTGGGAGATAATAGTAGCCTTTCTCAATGCTAAGTTCGGCGGTGAGGATAAGCACCGGCGCCGCCTGAATAAGCTGATGGCCATAGAAAAGAAGTCCCTGGCTTATAAGAAGACCTGATACGAGCGGGGCCTGACAACCGGTCACAACGGGAGGCAAGGAGATAGTCATGATCAGGATAAAAGGCACTGATTTTAAGGATGATTACGGCAGGACGGTCATCCTGCGCGGCGTTAATCTGGATGCCAAGGTACCTTTCAGCCCGGACGGCTCTACGCATATCAGGGAAGGCTTCTTTGACCACCGCAATGTGTCATTTGTAGGCCGGCCTTTCCCCCTGGCTGAAGCCGACGAGCATTTCCGCAGGCTGAAGCGCTGGGGACTGACCTTTTTCCGCTTCCTTGTACCCTGGGAGGCCATTGAGCACGGAGGGCCCGGCATTTATGACGAGGAGTATCTTGATTACCTGTATTCAATAGTCTGCAAGGCCGGCGAACACGGCATGCTGCTGTATATCGACACCCGCCAGGACGTCTGGAGCCGCTTCACAGGAGGCTGCGGCGCACCGGGCTGGACATTCGATACAGTCGGCCTTGATATCACCAAATTCAAGGAGTGCGGGGCCGCCATCACACACCAGGAATACGGCGCAGATTACGTACCCCAGATCTGGGCTACTAACGGGTTCAAAATGGCAGCGGCGACCATGTTCACCCTCTTTTTCGGCGGCAACGACTTCGCGCCGGCTACAAAGGTAGAAGGCCAACCCGTGCAGGAATACCTGCAGGGGCATCTTCTGGACGCCTATAAAAAAGTGGCGCAAAGGCTGAAAGGCCTGCCTGCCGTGCTGGGTTACGACACGATGAACGAACCCTTCCGCGGTTACATAGCCTGCCGTGACCTTAATTCTACAGGCTGGTATCACTATAAGAAAGGCGAATCCCCCACAGCCTTCCAGGGTATGCTGCTGGGCGCCGGCATAACACAGGAGGTGGAAGTCTGGAAAGCCTTCTTGCCCAAACAACTCGGCGCCAGACTGCTCAATACCCGGGGTGTAAAGGCCTGGAAAGAGGGCCGGGACTGCGTCTGGAAGGCCAATGGTGTATGGGACCTCGATAAGGCGGGCAAACCTGTGCTGCTGCAACCGGACTATTTCTCTGTCAGGAACGGAAGGGCAATCAATTTTACCAGCGACTACCAGAAGCCTTATTTCGATAGCTTTGCCGATACGATTCACACGGTCGATCCCGACGCGATGATACTCCTCACGCCTCCTAATGTGGACTATGACCCGCCGCCCCTGGGCATTGACAATAGCAAGCACTTTGTTTATAAACCTCACTGGTATGACGATGTGCACTGGATTACCAAGTCCTACCACTTCTTCCCCAACGCGCTGGTGGGCAACGACAAGCTGACCGGCAAGCCCGTGATTGGAGCCCCGGGCACGGTGCAGAAGTCATTTAACGACCAGATGCGGCGCATCAAGGAGCTGGGAAACGGCCTGTGCGGCGGCGTGCCGACGGTTATCGGCGAAATAGGCATCTGCTACGACTTAAATAAGAAGGAAGCCTACCGGACGGGCGATTTCAGCGCGCATGTAAAGGAATGGGACCGCCTCTTTAAGGCACTGGATGCCAACCTACTCAGCTACAACCTCTGGACCTATGACGCTTTCAATGACAATAAATACGGCGACCACTGGAACATGGAGGACTTCTCCATCTACGGCCTGGACCAGCGGACGGACCCTGCCGATATCGATTCAGGAGGCCGGGCTCTGCAGGCTGTGGTCAGGCCGTATCCCCGCGCTGCGGCCGGCAAGCCGTTGCGCATCTCCTTCGATATCAAAAGGCGCATCTTCGAGTTCGAGTTCCGCCACGATTCGACTATTGATAAGCCGACTGAAATTTTTATCCCCGATTATCAGTATCCGAAGGGGTACGAGGTCAAGCTGTCGGACGGCTCAAGCGTGCGGGACGCTGACAACCAGTTGCTGATCTATAAGCATACCCACGACCGCGAGGCGCATAGCATCAGGGTCACTCCGCGGCGCTGATAGAAATTATGATATAAGGCAGATAGCGATGGAAGATAGACAAAAGATCGAAAACAGGTTCTGGAGTGGCTCTTTCAATGTGCGAAGCGGGAGGATCAGCGTGTCCCGCCCCGATAATGACGCCCCCTCGGTTGCCGATGCGCTTATAGGGATCAGCTATACAAATCCCGGAGGTAAAAAATTGACGGCCGGCTTTACAGGAGGGACGGTCACAAGCGCCAGTGAACCGCTGGAAGATGTCCATGGCAAAGGCAGGCAGTACCGCTTTACCAGCGCCGGACGTCCGGACGGTCTTGAGCTAACATATCTGGTCAACCTGTATGACGACCGGCCTTTCCTTTTGCTTCGCCTGGAGATAACCAATGGAAGCCGCGGGGATATCTACCTGCAAGATATCCGCCTGCTGCAGGCTGAGGCTGCCGGCGGCGGGAGTGTAAATTTTGCCGGCGGCGGGCCGCTGAATTTCTTCAAGGTGGGCTGGCATGATTGGGTGTACTCGGGGCTGCGCCGTGGCACTGAACGAGACGTGACTTCATTACCTATCATGTGGCCCTTCATCGGCAAGATGCTGTATAACCCGGCTCTGCTCATAGGCAGGGGACGGGGCGAATTCTGGGGCGAAGGCTGGGGGCTGCTGACTGACCAGCGGTCGGCCATACTGGCCGGATTCGCCTCAACGGCCGACCAGTTCGGCATATTGCACGTCAACTGCAGGGCAGGCGCTCCTGAGCTGACGCTGACTGCGCAGGCCGACGGAGTGCTGTTGGAGCCCGGTGAGAAATTCAAGTCCGAGTGGGGATACCTCCAGATTATCGATCTGCCCTGCGCCGACCCGGCAGCAGATTACGTGGAGGCCGTGGCCAGGCAGATGAAGGCGCGTGTTCCGGCCGTACCCCCGCCGGCTCAGTGGACGCACTGGTATCATTTCTTCCAGTCCATTACGGCCGATCTCTTCATCGCCAACCTTAATACCATCGATAGCATCAGGGAGACAATTCCATTCAAGATAGTGCAGCTCGATGACGGCTACCAGTCGGCCTGGGGCGACTGGACCACCTGCAACGCCAAGTTTCCGCGCGGCCTGGAGCACCTGTCAGGCAGCATAAAGGAGAAGGGATACACTCCGGGATTGTGGCTGGCGCCCTTCGTGGTTGACCCGCGCTCTAAAATAGCCGGGCAGCATCCGGACTGGCTGGTCAAGGATAAGAAGGGCAAGCCCATGGTCAGCGGCTTTTTCTACGACTTCTACGGGCATGCCCTTGATCTAACACAGCCGGTGGTACTGGAGCACGTCCGCTCACTGCTGGATACAATTGCCCGAAAGTGGGGATACGGCTTTGTTAAAACCGATTTCGTTTATGCCGGCGCGCTACCGGGCGTGCGGCAAAACAAGAAGATGACACGCGCGCAGGCCTTCCGCAAAGGCATGGAGGCCGTACGGGCCGGTATAGGTGAGGAGACCTTCCTCCTGGGCTGCGGATGCCCCTTCGGGCCGGCGGTTGGCATTGTCGATGCCATGCGCATCGGCCCCGATACCGCCCCCAGCTGGACGCCCTTCCTGTGGAGCGTCAAGTGGGCCACTCCCATCATAAAGAGTGAGAAATCCATCGCTGCGTTGCGCAACAACATCAGGCACACCCTCAATTTGAGCACGCTGCACCAGCGATGGTGGTGGAACGACCCTGATTGCCTGATGGTGCGCAACTATGATACGACACTGGGCGATGACGAGGTTATCAGCAACCTCAGCCTGGTGGGGCTGTCCGGTGGGCTGATGATAAGCAGCGACGACCTCACGCGCCTGCCTGTGGAGAGGCAGAAGCTGGTGGCGCTGCTCACGCCGCTGCTGGGGGTGGCCGGCCGCCCACGTGATTTACTGGAGCGGGAGATGGCCGAATTATATGTATTGCCTGTTACAAAGAACGGCCTGAACTGGCAGGATGTCGCCGTCTTCAATTGGGGGCAGGATATAGCGGAACGCAGCCTCGATCTTCAGAAGCTGGGATATAAGGCCGGGGACAAGGCGCATATCTTTGACTTCTGGCGAAAGAGCCACAGAATTGAGCAGGCGGCCTCAGTCGCACTGGACGGGATCCCGTCCCACGGCTGCCGGCTGTTACGTATCTGCAGTGCCGGAGATGGCCCCACGCTTGTGGGGGATACACTGCATATCACACAGGGCTGCGAACTGGAGACCTGGCAGGTTGCTGGCAGGACCCTGAAGATAGGGACCGTCGACCTCGGGCGCAGGGCGCAGGGCTCGCTCTGGCTCAGCCTGCCGGGCAGGCTGCTTTCGGCAGGCTGCGGGACTGCTGCAGTGGTCTTTGAAAAAGAAAACGATGATATATACAGGCTCGACCTGGATTTCCGGGGCCAGGCCGTGATAAAAATACAGTGGGAATAGGAGGACCGCTTCCATGACTAAGTCCAAATATCCGTGGTTCGTATTCGGGACATTCTTCGCTTTCATGTTGTTCCAACAGGCCGAGCGGCTGGTTATCGGCCCGCTGACCACGCCCATCATGGACGAGTTCAAAATAAACCAGGCGCAGATGGGGCTGGTCTTCTCCGGCGCACTGCTGGTGGGCGCCATACTTTACCCCGTGTGGGGTTATCTGTATGACCGCTTCGCCCGCACCAAGCTGCTGGCGCTGGCGGCGCTGATCTGGGGCGCCACAACATGGCTGAGCGCGGCGGCGCGCACCTTCCCGCTATTCATTGTTACCCGCTCATCCACCGGCATTGCCGATTCCAGCTATCCGGGCCTTTACAACATAACCAACGACTATTTCGAGCCCAAGGAAAGGGGCAAGATCATGGGGCTGCTGCAGATCGCGCAGCCGCTGGGCTACCTGGTCGGCATGGTGCTGGCGCTCATTATGGGCAGCATCATCGGCTGGCGCGGTGTATTCTACGTCACCGGCGCCGTGGGCTTCGTGCTGGCCATCGTCATTTTCTTCGGCGTAAAGGAGCCGCAGCGCGGCAGTACCGAGCCTGAATTGCAGGGCATTGACCAGAAGGGAGATTACAAGTTCAACTGGAAGACCGCGCTGGGCCTTTTTAAGAAAAAGTCGCTGCTTTTCCTTTTCCTCAACTGCTTCACCGGCGTCTTCCCCTGGCAGGTGCTGACCTTCTGGTTCTTCCGCTACCTTGAGACCGGGCGCGGATACGATTCCACCACGGTGCTCATCACCATGGTGGTGGCTGTGCTGATGCTGGCAGCGGGCTACCCCATCGGCGGTATACTGGGTGATTATTTCTTCAAGCGAAATCAGCGCGGCCGCCTGTTGGTCAGCGCGGCAGGCATCCTTATCGCCCTGGTGCTTCTGATCTTCGCCATTATGGTGCCGTATGACCAGATTTACCTGTTCGGTTTCCTGCTGGCCTTCACCTGTATCTTTATGCCCTTTGCCTCGCCCAACGTGGTGACTACCATCTATGACATGACGCTGCCCGAGGTGCGCAGCACGGCCAACGCCCTGCAAAACTTCTTCGAGCAGATCGGCTCATCCATTGCGCCGCTGATGGCCGGCATTATCGCCGACACTTCATCCCTGCAGGATGCTATCCTGATCATCTGCGTATCTGCCTGGACCCTGTGTTTTATCTTTATTTCCATTGCTGCTTACCTGGTGCCCAAAGACCTTCAGGACCTGCGCAATCAGCTAAAGGAGAGGGCTGAGATAGAGAGGGCGCGGGCATAAGCAACAGGGGAACTAAATGAAGAAGGATATCAGTTTCGCAGTCGCCTTCTCAGCCCTGGGCAACCCGGGCGACCGTTTTATGCCCGGCTATAAGGAGGACCGTTCGCCCGCGGAGATGTTTGCGCTGGCCGCCGCGTCCGGCGTAACCGGGCTGGAGTTCGTCCACGGAAGAGACATCACGGATGAGAACGCCGGCGAGATAAAAGGCTATATGGATAAGCACGGGCTCAAGTGCTGCGACGTCCTGCCCAACCTTTTCAGCCGGAAAGAGTTTATCAAAGGATCGATATCCAGCCGGGACCCGGCCGTGGTGGAAAAAGCCAGGGACGAGATCCGCCGGGCCGTCGACATTACGAAAAGGTTGGGAGGCAACCTGGTCAATATCTGGCCGGGGCAGGACGGCTACGATTACCCCTTCGAGTCCGAATACCTGAAGGCCTGGGGATCGATGATCGAGGTACTGCAGGACGCGGCTGACTACGATCCCTCGGTCAGGCTGGGGCTGGAGTACAAGTTCAAGGAGCCGCGCGTTCACAGCTACGTCGCCACGGTTGCCAAATCGCTGCTGCTCTGCGATGCGATTAAAAGACCCAACGTGGGTCTGATACTGGATATCGGGCATGCCATACTGGCCTACGAGAATGCCGCCGAGTCGCTGGCCCTGGCCAAAATGTTCGGGGACCGCCTGTTCCTGCTGCACATCAACGATACGCGCCCCGATTGGGACTGGGACCTCAACGTGGGATCAGTGCATTTCCTGGACACTCTCGAATGGCTATACTGGGCAGATAAGACGGGCTACGATGGGTACTACACGCTGGATATCTGGCCGGCCCGCATGGACACGGTGGAAGCGGTACGCGAGAGCATCGAGTGGATACAGACGATGCGCCGCGCTCTGGACCGCATGGGCGGAACAACCATTGAAAATATGATGCGGGAAGGCAACCCGGCCAAAGCGATGAAGACCATACGGGAAGCCATCTTCCGCTGAGCCAGGAAAACGCTGTCGTCCACGGGACAAGCCATGAAGACGACTATTAACTGTGCCGCTGTAGACCTGGGCGCCTCGGGAGGCAAGGTCATGCTGGGGCGCTTCGACGGCTCAAAGGTCAGGCTGCGGCAGATATACCGCTTCCCCAACGGCCCGCTGCAGGTGAAAGGGCATATCTATTGGGACGTGCACACGCTGTTTGAGGAGGTCAAGAAAGGGTTGATGGCGGCCGGCAGGGCTGAACGGCTGAATTCCATCGGGCTGGATGCCTGGGGCAACGACTTCTGCCTGCTGGGCAGCGATGGCAGCCTGCTGGAGGATCCCCACAGCTACCGCGACCCCCGCACCGACGGCGTCATGGAGAAGGCATTCCAGAGGATGTCCCGGGAGGATATCTACAACAGTACGGGCGTCCAGTTCATGCAGCACAATACACTCTTCCAGCTCTATTCCATGGTGCTGGATAAATCTCCCCTGCTTGAGTCCGCCTCCACCTATCTGATGGTTGCCGACCTGTTCAACTACTGGCTGTGTGGGGAGAGGTGTTGCGAATTCACCAACGCCACCTCAACGCAGTTTTATGATCCACGCAAGCGGGATTGGCGCCTGCCCCTGCTGGCGACCCTTGAAATTCCCGCCCGGATCATGCCGCCCATTGTTCAGCCTGCTACAAGGCTGGGGATGCTGAAACCGGGGCTGTGCGCTGAACTGGGCATTCCGGCCCTGCCTGTAATCGCGGTAGGAACACACGACACAGCATCGGCTGCTGTCGCTATACCCTATAGTAGGGGCGTACCTTCAGGTGCGCCCGCAGGGACAAACTCCACCTCCCAAGGTTCTGCCTTCCTCAGCTCCGGCACATGGTCGCTGCTGGGGGCCGAGGTAGAGGAGCCGCTCATCAACAATGCAGGGCTGAAACACAATTTCACCTGCTACGGCGGGGTGGGCGGCGCATGGCTGGTCTGGAAGAATATTCAGGCCCTCTGGGTGCTGCAGGAATGCATGCGTGGCTGGGAGGGGGCCGGGCAGAGGGATACTCTCGAAGAGCTTATCTCGCTGGCAGAGCAGGCGCAACCATTCGCTGCAATTATAGACACCGACGACCGGCTGTTTCTAACGCCCGGCGATTTCCCTGCCCGCATTGATGAGTACTGCCGGCGTACAGGTCAGAAGCCGACCGCGGGAAAAGGCGCCGTGGTGCGCTGCATACTGGAGTCCCTGGCGCTCAAGTACCGTTACACCTTTGAGCGGCTGCAGGAGGTGTTGGGCAGGAAGCTGGACCGCATCCATATCATCGGCGGCGGCTCCCTAAACACGCTGCTGAACCGCTTCACGGCCGAGGCCGTCGGCGTCCCTGTTGTGGCCGGCCCGGCCGAGGCCACTGCTCTGGGCAACTTTATGGCGCAATTGATGGCGCTGGGTGAGGTCGGGTCGCTGTCGCAGGCAAGGGAGATTGTCAGCCGATCGGTACAGACTGTTACTTACCGGTCCGCGAAATCGGCGCGATGGGATGACGTCTATGGACGATTTATAGACATAATAAATAAGGGCGGGTGGGTTTAAAAAGGTTCTATTATAACTCTATTGATAGGCATATCATCGACCTGATATGATTTATACATGAAATGGGTTGTCGGTGTAGGTGGATCAATTACTACCATTTTATTTGCCCTTGGTACTCTTGCTGATTTCCATAGCGTGACTAACTTTGCTATTTTCCTTTTGGGTCAACATACTGAACCTGAATGGACTGAAATGACTACAAATTTTATAGTTGGTGGTGTTATTTCCCTCATTTTTACGTTCTTTGCCTTTGTCGTTGCCAGTTATATTGAAGGAGTTTCTTTCAAGCGTTAAGGCCATCCGTCAATAGGGTTATGCCGAAACCCTCAAAACCCCGTCTTTTTTACGTGTCGTTGCGGTGAACCGAAGCTGCGAGCCTAAGGCGCGGCAGGAAGCTAAGCAATCTCTGGATTCGGAGACGTGACGTGTATGACTAACCTTCACCTATCCACTAATAACTTATCAGGTGAAAGTCAATTATTGCTAACGGTGGCGCAACTATAGTTTAAACGCAAAAAGATCGTCTAAAAGGTGTCGCAATTCTCGCGCATTTTTGTTGACACTGCCCCATCATTCAAGCTATACATTTAATAGGAGGAGCAATAGAAGCTCAAAAGGAGAATCGAATGATAAAATGGGAATATGAGTTAACTGCGCACCTTACAATAGAGGAATTAATGCATATTTTAAACAAGCATGGTAAATTAGGGTTGGAATTAGCAACAATCATAGAGATTAAAAGTTCAGATCCAAAACACAGAAGATTTATGGGCATTATGAAAAGACCCCTTGAGTAAGCATAAAACATGAGCTATAGTCTTCCTAGAGCCGACTAGTAGGCTTTTGGATCAGTGGGGGCAGTAAGCCGCCGCCTCTCCATAAAAAAACTGGTTTCTTAGCCATAGCAATGGAAGAACTGGTCGCTGGGAAAGCCTGCTCTTTTATTTGGCTTTAGCCGAGTATTGTGTTATAACAAATATATGGTAACTAATTACCTTCATACACAGTTTGTGTTCTGGGAGAGAATTCGATGGAGAGCACAAACTGGCGTAATGTTTTAGATCTCATCCTTCTATTAGCCCATGCGGTACTATTTCTGAGTCATTTCCTGTCTTGCTGATACCGAAAAAGGCCTGTCTAAAAAGCGGGCCTTTTTATTTGGAGACAAGGCGAGCTATATTGCCATAGTTTTTGATCGCGTCCAGCCTGTATTCAAGCGCAGTATGTTATTGTTATTCCCAACAGATAGTCTATAATATCGATCATGAAGGGAGGCAGAAGTAAGGGGCATCTTTATCACAACGTGAAAAACGTGACTAACTTATTCTGGGACGAAAAATATCAAAGCTATGCTGCTGAATATAAGGAGCATATGCTTAATGGGTACAAGGATAAAGAGAAATACGAAGATATTATTAAAAACACTGCAAATCTTGAATCAGAGAAATTGAGGGCTGAGGAATACAGAGGAAAACTTCGAAAGGTAAAAAGACATATAACATATCTAAAATCTAAGGCTACGGCACGTATCAAAGAATGTGAAAAATATTGCGGCGAAATCGATAATGAAGTAGAAATAATTGAGACAAGATACAAAAATAACGAATATTCAAACGAAGAATTTAGTGAGCGATCAATTTCTCTCACAAAGCAAAAACAGCTATTAGAATCAGCCATTAAAATACTTAAAGATATTCACGATACTAAAAGTTCAAAAGATATCGAGAACCTTGCTGATATTGAGGAGCAACCCGATATACAAACACCTCCTATCAAGGATGAACCATCTACTGAACAAGCACCCGCTATTCCTGAAGAACCTCCCGCTATACAAACGCTTACTATTGCTGAAAAGTCGCCCGCAATACTGGCACCTACTATTATTGAGGAGACCTCAGCAATACAAGTACCACCCGTTATTAAAGAACCGCCAACTATAACCCTCTTCCCCGGTAAAAAAGCTACGATTAAAACGGTAACCAGCAAAGGTGGGTGTTGGTCTTCAATAATCTTTGTACTGATTGCGTTATCGATAATTGGCCTTATCATTTGGGGTCTTATTGCTGGTATTGGGGCTCTGGTAAACGTAATAGGGGCACAAATTTCACAAACTCAGCATGCTCCATCAATTGGGAACCAGGCGCCCAACTTCGTTTTACAAGATTTAAATAATCAACCTGTCAGTCTTCAAGATTATCACGGAAAACAAGTCGTCTTATATCTTTGGTCTATATCTTGCCCCTATTGTAAAAGTGACCTAGCATGGATTCAAAGATTAAGCGATTCCAGCGACGACAAAATTATTAAATTCCTTACGATTAATAATCAGGATTCAATATCTAGTGTCAAAGAATATCTCAATAACAATAGATATAGTTTTCCCATATTATTTGATATAAAAGGGAGTATTTTCAAACAATATAATATACGCGACGCTATACCTCTCACCATACTTATTGGGCCCGATGGAAATGTTAAAAATATAAAAGCTGGTGCGTTTCAGGATGAAGGTGAGTTAAGAGAGTTTGCTGGAGAAGGCGTATCTTCTCCTTTTGATAAAAAGACACCTGCGGTTAGAAAATGTCCGACTATAGGTGATGCTGCCCCCGATTTTGCTTTACCATCGACAACCGGTACTTCCGTTAGCTTAAATTCCCTCAGAGGTAAAAACGTATTTATTAATCTATGGACCCTCTCGTGCCACTTCGATATACAAGATATGGCCTATATTGACGAGTTACTTAAGAATGATAAGCCCGAAAACCTGGAAATAATTACGGTAAATATCTCGGATTCAAAAACTGAAATAGATCGATACATGAGTGATAATCATTACTCTTATACTGTACTAATTGATACTGAAAATGAAATATTCAATAAATATTGTTTGAAAAAGATAACACCGGTAAGCATTCTAATTGATTCAAACGGAGCAATCCAGTCAATAAGGCCAGGAGTTTTTAACAATAAGAATGAATTATTATGCTTTCTAAATAATTCAAAATGCTTAACTGGAAATCAAGATAGAAATCCGCCTATCATAACTGAACCTACAATTTTTAAGATTACGCCAGCTACCGCAATAATAAAATGGACCACGAATGAGAAATCAACAAGTGAAGTTATTTGCATACCGGAAGACAACGCCACTCCGGTCAATGCGGCTAATATGGATTTAACATCAGAGCACAGTCTACAAATCGATGATTTAAAGCCAGATACAAGTTATTACGTATCAGTTCTATCCAAAGATCCGTATGGCAATGTAGCACAGATTAACAAGGCACTACAATTCAAGACGCTTAAAATGCCCCCTATAGGCAGTAAAACGGGATACTTAGCACCAGATTTTACCCTGGAAACTGTAGAGGGCAACACAGTTAGCCTGGAAAAGTACAAAGGCTATAAATTAATGATTGTATTTATGAAGACGCTTACCGAGCCAAGTACATACCAGCTAAAATTCATCGAAAAAGCATATGAATATGTACAATATCAAAAGTATGAATTCATAGTAATTTCGCCGTCAGAAAACAAGCAAAAAGTTAGGCAAAAAACACTATCCTGTCCTTATATAATTGCTTTTGACGACACTGGCGAAATCACTGCTAAATATAAACCTACTATGATTCCCTGTGCATATTTTATTGATGAAACAGGCCTAATCACAGGTAAAAAAGTCGGTTACTTCGCAAGCGCTGACGAGATAATCGAATTAACGATTAAAGACCCGAATATGTTGGCACGACTCAAAGACAAACAACCACCTGTAATAAACAATATTTCATGCACTAATATAAGCGAAACCGAAGCAACTATTAAATGGGACACTGATGAGGAAACAACCGACCAAGTACAATATTGGATCGATTATAGCGACAAGATCACAACAGAATTAAATAAAAATGTGTCGAGTACACATGAAGTAATAATCTCTCCCTTATTAGCAGATAAAACTTATCAGTTTATTGTTATTTCAAAAGATATTGCAGGCAATGAAACTAAATCAGAAATGGGGATATTTACCACGAAACCAGCACCTTTTGTGGAAAAAGCAAATGTTCGGGTTGGAAATAGATATGTTAAAGGCGGTGATGGGCACGATATTTTACTAATAAACAATCCAAATGCAACCAATCCTACATGGCAAGAATTAGTAAACTTCCTCACAATAGATGATACGGATAAAATCAAATACGAAAAGGGGGAATTTATATGCGGTGACTTTGCTGAGAGTCTCCATAATAACGCGGAAAAGGCGGGAATAAAATCAGCGTTTGTTTGCATTATTTTGGGGCCTTCTTCAGAGTATCCGAGTGGAGGTGGGCATGCTCTGAACGCGTTTGATGTAATAGGTCAGGGAGTCATATTTATTGACGATACTGGATCATGCGCAAAAGACGCATGTCCGAGGGATTTGGATACAAAAGTAGACTTAAAAGTTGGAAATGCCTATATACCACAAAGTGTTTTTCCAGAATATAAGCTTAAATGGAGTAGCATGGGCGAAATACTAGAAATTACCGCAATCCAATGGTAAATAATTAGCAGGTGGATATGAAGGGAGGCAGAAACATGGTTAGAATAATATTCGTATTGATGCTTACAATATTGATTGTTATCCCAGGACTTATTAATTGCACACCGAGCACCCAGACAACCCCACCAGTTGTTGTTGATAACCATACTAAAGTCAACCCATCAAACGGCATTGAAACAAATATAACAAACGAGCTACCGACAATAATCGAGACCCCGCCCTCGTTCTTATTCAAATGGGGAACTTGGGGTGAAGGTGATGGTCAATTTAGATTTCCAGAAGGAATCGCCCTTGACAGCGCAGACAACATATACGTTGTAGATAGTAACAACGATCGAATCCAGAAATTTGATAAGAACGGGCGATTTATCCTGAAATGGGGCTCTTCAGGCTATGGCCCAGGACAATTTGCCTACCCGATTGACATTGCTGTTGATAATACCGGCAACATATATGTTTTGGATTGTTTTAATAGCCGTGTTCAGAAATTTGATGGTAAAGGTAGATTTCGCATGAAATGGGGTGCTTTTGGCCAGGATGCAGGTCAATTTAATAGCCCAACAGGCATTGCTATTGATAACCAAGGGAAAATCTATATTGCAGATAGAAGGAACAAACGTATCCAGAAGTTTGATAACAATGGGCGATTTCTCACTAAATGGAGTCCTAATGATAATGGACAGTCTTTCGACCCACATGATTTGGCATTTGATTCTTCTGATAATATTTATGTTGCGGATAAAGACAACGATTGTATACAGAAGTTTAATAGCAATGGCATATTTCTCACCAAGTGGGGCACTAAAGGTACAGACGATGGGAAATTCGACGAGCCAGAGAACATTGCAGCAGACAAACTCAACAATATTTATGTTGCTGACATGGCTAACGGGCGTATACAAAAATTCGATAGTAACGGCAAATTTCTAACGAAATGGGGAGCTTGGGGCGAAGCCGATGATCAATTCAGTCACCCAGCTGGTATTTGCATTGACGGATTTAACAATATCTATATTGCTGATCAAAACAATCAATACATCAAGGTTTTTCGTTCCAGTTCAGACAGTACACTCGCTAATCCAGCCCCCAAAATAGCACCTCCAATTAAATAGGACCTAATAACAAGGGACGGAACACCTGAGACTAGATAATTGAATTTTATAATATCAATCCATGAAAACGAAAAATATGATTATGATTCGTGAAACTAACTTTACGGCTGGTACCAAAACGGAGAGGCCTTCAACAACGGCCGGATTCTAAGCGCCGGTGCAGCTAAATGCGGGGTGCGGTCAACGAGTAGTGTCTGGATTATGTTCATCGAGAGATTTGGGTTTAAGATTGTTTTTTTGGGATCGCTCATTTTCCAACTCTTTCACTCTATCCTCTAATCGGTCAATTTGGGAGTGACATTCTAAATTATTAATTCGTTTATTCAGTACTTGAGTTCGCTTATTGAGATTGTTATTAAATGTACTAATGCAAACCGAACCCATTTGTTCTTTATATGCCTGTACACCGGCACAAATTATAGCAACAGCCGAAGCAATGGTGAATACTGCAAGGCCACATATTAAAAACAACTGGTCGGGTGATAAATTCATTGGCGGTTTCTCATTGGATACTTTGTAAAATAAGTAACATCCATAAACAAGGCTCAATATTCCAACAATTACAAAGGTGTAAGTCCAAACAATCTTAACGTATGTACGCAGTAACTGTAAGAATTTACACATACCCTTATTCTATCACAAGGATTGAATCTTGTTGACATAGACTGATACGATGATAGAGTATATGCAATCTTTTGGCGGAGGTGCAATGTGAGTATGTTGATTTGGGCAGCATTTTGGTTAATCGTGGTCTGTTTTGTTGTTTTGGTACTGGCAGGTGTTATCGGGGCGGGTATGCCATCTACTGATTTTACTACACCAATATTCTTGTCTTTCACTGTAAGCGATATTATCGTAGGTAGCCTACTTGCTATTGCGATTATATTCGCAGTGGCGTATATTGCGAGTAAAAAGTCCTAATAGGATAGAACTAACAAAAAGCCAGATAGCGACATAATCTTCACATCGGCGTCTTCCAAAACAACATTGAAAATGTGAAACGAATTAAAAATGCATACGTATGTTCGGATGAACATATATACCGATTATAATTCTCAGATACCTTTACTATTCGATTTTTAGTACGGCGTATCGCACATTCCGATGGTCGTACACTGGTGTTTGGTCGGGCGTTAAATACCTTGCTAAAGATTACAGCAGACTGTTATGGCTTTCGACCTTTCTTTTATCGTCACTACCGTGAAGTTTGCTATTAAGCATGTAATCAATTGTTATAAGGTCAAATTTTTGTGGCGTTACTACGTTCCTCGCAATGACGTTTAAAATATAGGATAATGTAACCTGGAAGGACGGGAAATCATGGAACAAAAATCGTTGTATCGGGCCCGCGAGCTGGTCGCGCAAGTCGGCAAGATCATGCTCGAGCGCAACCTGACCGACCTGGCGGGCGGAAATATCAGCATGCGGGTTGATGATAAAATCGCCATGTCTCCCAGCTACGCAGGCACGCGTAAATTCTGGCAGCTCAAGCCGGAGGACGTGCTGGTGCTGGACCTGCAGGGCAACCTGCTGGAGGGCGAGGGCAAGATATCCCGCGAGGCCCCCGTGCACCTCAAACTGCTCAATTCTTTCTATCCACAGTGCCAGGCAGTCATACACGCCCATCCCCGCAACATCATGGTGTTCTGCGCAGCCAGGCAAGTCATTCCGCCCGTGCTGGAAAATACCTGTAAATTCGGCGAGATCAAATTGGCCGAATATGCCCCCGGCGGGGCGCAGAACAGGCAACTGGCTGAGAATGTATATAAAGCCCTATGCGGCCAGGAAAACAGGATGGCCGGGCAGGCCGCCGCCGTGATGGCGCCATGGCACGGCCTGTTCGCTGCAGGCAAGGACCTGTACTCGGTGCTGGACGCGGTTGAGCGGATCGAGGTCAATGCCCGGTGCATAATAATGGGCAAGGTACTGCTTAACGACGAGGACATGCTTTCCCGCTCCCGTCACGATCTTGCCAGACAGATGGAAAGTTCAGGCGGGGAAGGCGAATAGCCCCGGCTATGATCCTGACAGTCACGCTCAACCCCGCCGTCGACCGCACCTACGTGATCAGGGATTTTGCCTGGAACCGCACCATCCGGGCAGAGAAGGCCATTCCCGGTATGGGCGGCAAGGGTACCGATGCTTCCTGGATACTGGGGGAGCTCGGCTACAGTAGTCGGGCGCTGGGCTTTGCCGCAGGCAGCCCCGGCAGGTTGATGGAGAAGATGCTGCGGGGGCGCGGCTGCCGGACGGATTTCGTGTGGGTAGAGGGTGAAACGCGCACCAATATCGTTATCATCGGTGGGGAAGGCCGGGGACAGAGCACGCTGACCGAGCCCGGGTTGCAGATCGGCGCTGGTGATCTTGATAAATTCCGCAGGAAATTCAATGCCGCCTTGAAAAAGACCTCCTGTGTTATCATCGGCGGCACCGTACCTCCCGGGGTGGACGTATCTATTTACACGGAACTGGTAAAGAAAGCCAGGGAAGCCGGCCTGCCCGTAGTCTTCGATGTCAGCGGTCCCGGCCTGAAGGCCGGCATGGAAAGCCGGCCCACAGTCGCCAAACCCAACATAGATGAGATCGCCGAGCTTTACGGAAGCCCGGTAAATACTATTGAGGAAGCCTATAAAGCGGGCCGGGAGCTGCAGGCAGGGTACGGGACTTCGCTGGTCATCACGCTGGGCAACGAGGGCGCGCTGGCGGTATTGCCCGGGCGTGCTTACAGCATTCCCGTATTGAAGATACCCGTTGTCAGCACAGCCGGAGCTGGGGACGCCGTGCTGGCCGGACTGGCTGCCGCCCTGTCTGGGGGCAGGTCAATCGAGGACGGCCTGCGACTGGGCTTCGCCGCCGCCGCCGCCGTCTGCCTCACCCCCGCTACGGCCGATTGCCGAAACGCTGACGTGCAAAGGTTGCTGCCGCAGGTAGATCTGGTGGTGTACCCGGTATAGTCATTCATACTTCAGGAATCAAGGACCCCGATTAATTCATCTACATAGTTAGAATCAATTGCTCCATATGCCGTATAATATACGGCGATAAATCGGGCACTTCCAAATCGGCAAACCGATAATGAATAATCTACAGCCGACCAAAGAGCCGGCCAGGCTATGGAATAAGAACTTCCTGCTGTTGTGGCAGGGTCAGCTCATCAGCCAGATCGGGCAGCGCTACTTCAACGTGGGTATGCTTTTTTATATCAAGCAGGCCACCGAGTCGGCCAGCCTGATGGGTGCCATGATGCTTTTCTCCACCCTGCCCGGGGTGCTGATGGGTCCCATGGGCGGCACCTTCGCCGACCGTTTCTCACGCAAGAAAATCATCGTCTACAGCGACCTCATCCAGGGCATACTGGTATTCTCTCTTGCGGCTCTTATGTTCTTCCTCATCTGGGCCACCGGCCTGATCACCAACGATCCGCAGGGCAACCTGGCGTTCTTCTCCTTTGTCTACCTCACTCCCCATGCCAGCGCTATCAATATCGTATGGATGTTCATCGTGGCCACACTGGGCGCCATCATTTTCGCTTTCTTCACACCGGCCATGTCCGCGGCCATACCCGACCTGGTGCCCAAGGAAAAGCTCAATGTAGCCAATTCGCTCAACCAGTTTGCCATCTTCCTGGCCATGTTCCTGGGACAGGGTCTGGGTGGCCTTATCTTCAGCATCACCGGCGCGCCCCTGCTCTTTCTTATCAACAGCGCCACCTACTTATACGCGGCCGGCAGTGAATCGTTCATCAATATACCTCAGCCGCCGGTCGAGCCGGAGAAGAAATCTGGCGAAGCCTGGAAGAGCTTCATTAAGGATACCAGGGAAGGCCTGGCTTATGTGTGGAACGAGAAAGGCATGCGTATACTCTTCCTGGCGGCGGCGGTGCTGCATCTGGCCATCGCGCCCATGCTGCTGCTGCTGCCCTTTTACGTGGAGGATTATCTCAAGCAGAACGCCTCATGGTACGGCTACCTGCTGGCCGCCGTGGGACTGGGCTCGGTGGTCGGCTACCTGATTGCCGGCAGCGTCAATGTGCGCGGCAGGGCCCAGAGCAACCTGATCATACTTAGCCTGCTGAGCGCCTCAATCTCGCTGGGCATCGTGGGATTCATAACCCAGCCATTCACGGTGCTGGGCATCGTTACCGTGATCGGACTGACGGCCGGCATATTCATCGTCAAGACCACCACAGTTATCCAGCTGGCGGCTTCATCAGAGATACGAGGACGCGTTTTCGGACTGCTGGGCACTCTGACCAGCGGACTGGCCCCCATCGGCATGGGCATTGCCGGCGTGATCGCTGATATGGCCAACAAGAATATACCTGTGATATATGCCACCTGCGGCCTGCTGGTGCTGGCCATGTCCATCGGGCTGGCGCTCTCAAAGGAGGCGCGCGATTTCCTGACCCTGGACGTGACGCACAGGGTAGAATCCTGACAGGGATCTTATTTTTTATGATATACTGCCTTGAGACAAGCCGGGTTTAGCTTTAAATGATGGATGATCTCAGCCTGCTCTGCATCCCCGTTGCCCTATTGCTGGGTGCGACGCCATCGGCTTTCATCGTAGCAATGCTCGCAGGAAAAATAGACATCAGGGATGAGCCGGACGGCAAGATCAGCGCTGCTGCGGTCTACCGCAGGGTAGGCCTGATGCCTTTTATTGTCGTGGTATTCATGGATATCGGCAAGGCGGCGCTGGCGGTGCTGATCGCCCAGTGGCTGAAGGCCGGCCCGCTGACGGTCATGCTGGCGGGTGTAATGGCCATTGTAAGTCACCAGTGGTCCATCTTCCTGAGGTTCCAGGGCGGGCGTGGCGCCACGGTTATGGGCGGCGTGCTGGTGTGCATTTGCACTGTGCCCACGCTGATCGGGGCTGCGGTTGCCGGTCTTCTGGCATTGATAATCAAAAACTCAAGCTCAAGCTTCGGCATCGGCCTTGTGGCCATCAGTGCAACACTTCTGGCATTGCCATGGTCAAATATCGCGGCGCCTCCGATTTTAATAGCCACACCCTCGCTGCCACCGCCGTTCACAGCTTACCACCTGCTCATCATCTATCCTCTGCTGCTTGGCCTGCTGATGACGGTCAAGGCATTGCAGGTTAAATACAGGCCGGGCGCCACGTTGAGGCCCCGGGCGAAAGGGACTGTATGAACTGGATGGTGAGCCAGGCAGTGGGCGGAACATCAGCCTGGAAGGCCATCTGGGTGCCGCTGGTGGCGTGGTTCGTGGCGCAGGCGCTCAAGGTGCTGATAAATTTCGTCCATAAGAGACAATTCAATTTGTCTTTAATGTGGAGCCCGGGGGGTATGCCCAGCGCGCACTCGGCCCTCATGACCGCGCTGGCCACCACCATCGGGCTGATGTACGGTTTCGATTCACCTCTCTTCGCCATCTCCCTGGCGGTGGCTTTCATCGTGATGTACGATGCCGCCGGCGTGCGGCGCACCGTCGGCTTCCAGTCCAGCATGCTCAACAGGATGCTGGATGAGCTTTTCAGGGGCGACAAAGAGTTCACCCAGCGGCTGGCCGAGATCATCGGCCATACCAAGTGGGAGGTCTTCGCCGGGGCCATGCTGGGCATCGTGCTGGGCATCCTCTTCACCTGGCCCTGGGCATAATTGCTATATCAGTAACTCTGCAGCAGATCAAATTGACACCCGTGTGAGATGGGTTTAAACTTTCCACAACTGCAATCGTCTTCTAGTGGTCAGATAGCGGAGCAGATTAATTATTAAGGAGGTTGAAGTTGGCGGACAACAAACCTGAGATCTTGCAGAGGAAGGTGGGGTTGTTTGAGACCGTAGCTATGATAACCGGCCTGGTTATCGGCGCGGGCATCTTCGGGATGACGGCAACGATTACGGGCATGACCGGACCCGGCGTTTTCATAGCTTTCATGGTTGCCTGCCTCCCGTCCCTTTTCGTGGTGCTTTTCGAGATTCAGCTAACGGGCACATTGCCGGTGACAGGCGCCAACTACGTTACGGTAACGAGGATTCTTTCGCCGTTCTGGGGAGGCATAATATCCTTTTCCGCCGTGCTGGCCCTGCTGGCCGCCAATATACTGGTCGCAGTTATTTTTGCAGACTATTTTATCGCCTTCGTCCAGTCATTTAACCCTGCCTTTGCCATGGACGGCAGGATATTGACGATTGCCATACTGGTGCTTTTCGCACTGGTCAATTATTTCGGTGTTTCGCTTGCAGCCTGGTTACAAATAGTCTTTTTCCTGCTGTTTGTGATTGGCATGATAGTCTTCGCTATCACCGGTATGGCTAATTTCGATCCGGCCAAACTGACGCCGTTATTTCCCAAGGGCACTATCATGTTTGTCGTGGCGGTGGTGCTGGCGAGCTACGTATGGTCGGGCCTGCTGGCGCTGGCCGATATCGGCGGCGAGATCAAGAATCCCCGCCGGAATCTGCCGCTGGCTTTGATCATATCGTTCCTGATCATACTTGTGCTGTATGCCCTTCAGCCGCTGTCGCTGGTTGCAACGATGGACTGGCAGGAGGTCGCCAAGATCGGCAATCCTGCCATCATGATAGACGCGGGCAGGTTGCTGCCGGGCTGGGGCCTCTACATTATCTTTATCGCTGCCCTGGGCGCGATTGTGACGACCATCAACGCGCTGACCTGGTCGGCCTCCCGTGACCTGGTGGCCTGGGCGCGCGACGGCATGTTCCCCAAAGCGGTTGCACACCTGAGCAAATTCAAGACGCCGGACGTAGCCATACTGATCATTATCATCATTGAGGTGCTGGGAGCGATGATCGCAGCCACCATCGATAAATATGCCCTGGCCTCCGTGCTGGCCTCCAGCTTGATTACGATCATTCTGGCCTGGTGCGTATTCCGCATCCCGAAAAAGATGCCGGACCTGTACAAGAAATCCTTGTTCAAATTCAATGACTTCTGGCGCTGGTTTACCTATGTCGGCGCACTGGTTACATCCGGCATCATACTGCTGTCGGGCATTTTGCTCGACATGATGGATGAAAACGGCGACCCGACCAGGTTCCCCTGGGTAGTGCTGATATTTATAGGCTCTCTGTTGCTCGGAACAATCTGGTACATTGCACGCAGGGCCTATCTCAAAGGCAAAGGTGTGGACCTCGACGGGAATATGCGAAAAGTGGCCGATGCCACCCTGGCGGAGGCTGAGGAGAAGCTGTCGGCCTAAGCCCGTTTTAAAAATAATCTGCGCTTATAGCAGGCAATAAACGCCCTGCCGTCGTGTGGCTCTTGATACAGCCGCCGTCCCCGGCAGGGCGTTTTCCATACCCTCATGTTGCTATCCAAATATACGTAAAATAACCTATTGACAGAATACTCGCTGTATTTTACAATTAGCCTGTCTATCGAGCGCTTGATAGAGTGACGGCAGGTGACGTATAAATGACGAGTAAAGAGCTGGATATGTTGGGAAGCTACAGCGAGGTGGCGGATAAGCTCGGGCAGCGGGCCGGTCACAAAAAGTGGGAGATAGTCAAGGCTGCCGCCGGGCTTTTTATCAGGAAGGGCACCTTGAATACCGGTGTCCGGGATATAGCGGAGGCCAGTGGCATGACGGTGGGGACACTGTATCATTATTTTAAGTCCAAGGATGATATCATCACGGCCTTTCTCGATTTTGCTGTGCAGGGCACAAACGAATTTGTCAGGATGACCACCGAAGCGCTGGCCAAACTGCCGGCGGGGGAAGCTATGAGGCGAGCACTAAGGCTCTACTTCGAATATACCAACGAGGCGCAGAGCATAGTACTTTTCTGGCACCAGGAAACCAGGAACCTGCCGCCCGATCAGAGGAAGCGACTGATGGAAAACGATATGGTACTCGCCGCATTATTTGAGAAGTTGATCGAGCTCGGGCGCCGGGAGGGCATTTACAAGGTAGAGGACGCAGCGCTGGCGGCGCACAATATAATCGTACTGGGTGATATGTGGGCTTTTCGTCGCTGGTGGCTGGGCCGGCGATACACGCCAGAGCAGTATATTCAGAAGCAGATTGAATTCATCCTGCACGGATTATCTAACGGCAGTATGAGATCATAGAGGAACTTGACAAGGAGGTGCGCAGGAATCAATAAAATTGCAATCGGTTGATTATGGTTTTCAATAAATTATTTTCTTAACGGAGGTTGAAATTGGCAGAACAAAAACCCGAAATTATGCAGAGAAGGGTTGGGTTGTTTGAGGCGGTGGCGATGATTACAGGCCTTGTGGTGGGCGCCTCCATCTTTGTGCTGGTGCCTACGCTGGTGGGTATGACCGGGCCGAGCGTTTACCTGGCCTATGCCGCGGCCGCCATACCCGCCCTCTTCATCGTGCTGGTGGAGATGCAGCTGACCGGAACACTGCCGGTGACAGGCGCCAACTATGTGACTGTGACCAGGGTGGCCAATCCATTCTGGGGCGCAATCATCTCGTTTGCGGCGGTATTATCGCTGGTTACATCCAACATCCTTGTCGCGGTTGGGTTCGGTTCGTACGTTACTGCGTTCATACAGTCCTTCACCCCGGCCTTCACCATCAACCCCCTCATCCTCCCTATCATCATTGTACTGTTCTTTTCCCTGATCAACTACCTTGGTGTTGGGATCGCCGCAGTGGCGCAGGCCATCATGTTCCTGCTTTTCGTGATCGGTATGATAATATTCGGCATCGCCGGATCAGCCAACTACAACCCGGTGAACATGGTACCCATGTTCACGGGCGGCGCCATGATGTTCATCGTGGCCGTAGTGCTGGCCAGCTTCTCGTGGGCCGGATTGGTGGCGCTGGCAGACATCGGCGGTGAGGTCAAGAACCCGCGCCGCAACCTGCCTCTGGCCCTGATCATCGCGTTCATTATCGTACTGGCGCTTTATGCCTGGCAGCCGTTTGCGCTGGTTGGATCCATGGGTGCGGAAGCGGTCGTCAAGGCCGGCACCCCTGCCATTATGATCGGCGCGGGCAATCTGATGCCTGGCTGGGGCATCTGGATCATCTTCATCGCGGCCATGGGCGCCATGCTCACCACTGTCAACGCGCTCACCTGGTCGGCGGCGCGCGACCTCATGGCTTGGGGGCGTGATGGGCTCTTCCCCAAGGCACTGGCGCGCCTCAATCCCAAGTTCAAGTCACCCGGTCTGGCCATATTAGTAATCACCATACTGGAGGTCCTGGGCATTCTGGCGGCGGCTACCATTGACAAGTACGCGCTGGCAGCCGTGCTGGCCCTCATGGTGATCCAGGTCGTGCTGGCATGGTGCGTGCTGAAGATACCTAAAAAATTACCTGAGCTGTACAAGAAATCCATCTTTAAGTTCAACGGTTTCTGGCGCTGGTTCACCTTCCTGGGCGCCGTGATAACATCAGGCGTTATCCTCCTTATGGGCATACTACTGGATACGATGGATAAAGAGGGCAACCCGACCCTGATACCCTGGACTGTCTTCGTATTTATCGCGGTCCTTGTCCTGGGCATCATTTATTTCTTTTTGCGCAAAGCGTACCTTAAGGGCAAGGGTGTGGACCTGAACGCCAACCTGACAAAGGTCGCTGATGCGACGCTGGCGGAAGCGGAAGAGAAGCTTTCGATATCGTGAACGGGGTAGTCCCGTTGGTGAAAATACGGTAATTGAATATGCTAGTGACCGGGGCCCGGCGGATTCTTTCAAGAGGATTATCCGGGTCCCGGCAGCGGTGTCATGTTTGAATTGAAAAACTGGTCCTACCACATAGACGGCAAAACTGCCGGGCATCAGATACTGAAAAATACAAAAGTCAGAGGAGGATTACCATGGCATCAGCACTGGATGGTATAAAGGTGGTGGAGCTTTCCACCTGGTTTGCCGGTCCCACCTGCGGTATGTGGCTGGGCGAGCACGGCGCAGATGTGGTCAGAGTGGAGCCGGTCGAGGGCGACCCGTTAAGGGCGATGTTCTCATCGGGCGTACTGCCTGCGGAGCTCGATATCGGGTATAACTGGATGTGGGAGATGGCCAACCGCAGCAAGCGCTGCATCACGCTAGACCTCAAGCAGGAAGAGAGCCGCAAGATCATGCACAAAATGATCGAGAAGGCCGACGTCTTCGTAGCCAACCTGCGGCCCTCCACTCTCAAGCGTGCCAAGATGGATTACGATACTCTCAACAAGCTCAATCCGCGCCTGGTCTACTGTAATATCACCGGCTATGGCTCTAAAGGCCCGGGCGCCGACTGGCAGGCTTTCGATGAGACAGCCTTCTGGACGCGGTCGGGCATCATGTCCACCATGGGTGAGCCGGGCACCCCGGCCGTCCCTCTGCGAGGCGCAATGGGTGACAACACCACCGGTGTTTTCGCGTTGGGCGCTATTTCCCTGGCGCTCTATTCCCGGGAGAAGACCGGCAAAGGCCAACTGGTCGAGCTGTCGCTTTACGGCAACGGGATGTGGGTGGCAGGCATCGACGTGCAGGGCGCGCTTGTCTACAACATGGAACTGGGTAGGCAGTCCAGATTCACCGTGGGCAACCCGCTGTACAACAGTTATGCGGCCAAAGACGACAAGTGGTTTATGTTCCAAATGCTTCAGACCGACCGTTTCTGGCCGGGTGTGTGTAAAAGCGTCGGCAGGGAAGACTGGCTTACCAAGTACCCAGCACATGGTGACAGGTGCAAGGCCAGCGGCGAGTTAATCAAGCTGCTGGATGCCGAATTTGCAAAGCATCCGCGTGACTACTTCGCACCCAAATTTGATGAAAACGGCCTGATCTGGGCGCCTGCGCAGACCCCGACCGAGGTTATCAAAGACCCGGTGGCTCTGGAGAACGGTTACATCATAGAGTACGATCATTTCGGCTACGGTAAGGTTAAAGGTATCCGCTGCCCCATCCAGCTCAAGGGCACACCCGAGCGTACGCCGTTCGGCGCGCCCGAGTTCGGCCAGCACACAGAGGAGGTGCTGCTGGAGCTTGGATATAGCTGGGAGGATATCGGCAACTTCAAGGAGAAAAAGGTCATACTGTAACAGTCTTAAACGTAGGGGCGGGTCTTCAGACCCGCCCGATAGCGGGCGCGCCTGAAGGTACGCCCCTACACTGGGACTGAGATAAATCCGGACCGGCCGCCTTATGGCAAGGAGAAAACGATGTCGATTCTCATTTACGAGAAAAAAGACCACATTGCTTATTTCACGCTTAACCGTCCTGATAAGCTGAATACCATGAGCGTGGAGCTCAGCCGCCAGCTGATCAAGGCGCTGCACGACTTCGATGCCGATAACGACCTTTACGTCGGCATAGTTACCGGGGCTGGCGACAGGTCGTTCTGCGCCGGGGCGGACCTGACAGACCCCGAGCACATCGATCTGGGCGTGAACTGGGAGGCCGATTACGACTGGCAGCTGGCCAACATCAGGAAACCGCTCATTGCCGCCGTCAACGGATACTGCCTGGGCGCCGGGTTCACGCTTGCGCTGTGCTGCGACATCAGGATCGCCTCGGAGAAGGCGTCGCTTGGCACGCCGGACCAGAAACTGAACACGGTTGATGCCTACGCCTCGATCATGCTGTCGCGCATGATACCGGCCTCCACAGCTATGGAGGTGCTCATGACCGGCGACCGGTTGAGCGCGCAGGAGGCATACCGGGTCGGACTGGTCAGCCGCCTGGTCCCTCCGTCCGATCTGATCCCCACCGCCGCCACCCTGGCCAAAAAGATCTGCGGCAACGGCCCTGTAGCATTGTGTGCCTGTAAGGAGATCAATAAGAGGACCCGCTACATGTCATTAGAAGATAGTCTGGCATTTTTTAAAACCATCACCGGGCCTATCCTGAAGATGGACGATACCAGGGAGGGCATCACGGCTTTCTTTGAAAAGAGGCCGCCCGCCTGGAAACTCAAGTGAAAAACTAAGGAGGGGAAACAATGACATTCGAGACGGTAATCTACGATAAAATCGATGGTATAGCGGTCATCAAGCTCAACCGCCCCAAGGTGCTGAACGCCATCAACGTGCAGTTGACCAGGGATTTCCACCAGGCCCTGGCCGAGGCGGCGCTGGATACGGGTGTTAAGGGGGTGATAATCAAAGGCGAGGGCCGGGCATTCTGCGCCGGGGACGACCTTTCTGAAAGCCCTCAGGGGATGCAGGTGGGGGACATATTGCGCTACGTGGAGGTACTGCAGGACACCACGCGCATTATGCTGAATATGGAGAAATGCATAGTGGCCGCCGTCCACGGATACGCGCTGGGCGCCGGCTGCGAGTGGGCTATGAGCGCCGATATACGTATTGCAGCCGAGGACACCAAGTTTGGCTTCCCCGAGACCAATGTGGGCGCCGGTATAACCAACTGCGGCACCAAGCTGCTGCCCCTGCTGATCGGTGTAGGCAGGGCCAAGTGGATGGCCTTCACCAATGAGCGCATCGATGCCAAAACGGCCGAGCAGTGGGGTCTGGTCAACCGCGTGGTGCCGCAGGCGGACCTCGACACCGTGGCTATGGAGCTTGTTAAGAAGGTCGCGGCCAATTCCTCGCTGTCCATCAAACTGGCTAAACGCCAGCTCAACTATGGGACCTACCAGGACTACGAGCAGCAGATGGAGATGGAGGCGCATGACGTGGTGCTTTGCATAACAGGTATTGAAGCTGCTATGCGGGCTAAAGCGGCGTTGGATAAGACCAAGCAGAAATAATTAAGCGAGGAGCAGCGAGATGATCATAGATTTCCGGGTCACTGTACCTATACGTGAATGGGTTGATGATGTCGAGGAAGCCAAACACTTATTCCTGACCAGCTTTATGCGGGGCTATGCCGAGTCTGCGTATGAAGTTTCTGCAATGTACGATGTAACTGCCGAGAGCATGGTCAAGGCCATGGACGCTGCAGGTGTCGACTGCGCGGTACTGCAGGCGGAATGGGCGCTCGGCGATTACAGGAAGCTGAATGATGCCACCTACAAAATAGCTAAAAAGTATCCCAGGAAGTTCCCGCGGTATTACCTGACCGTCAATGCTCTGGAAGATGATGACATGGTCAAAGTAGTTGAGCGGGAGGTCAAGGAGCGCGGTTTCAGCGGGGTCAACTTCCAGACCTGGGCGCAGCGTATGTATCCCAATGACCGCAGGCTTTATCCTGTCTATGCCAAGTGCCAGGAGTTGGGAATACCTGTGACCATCCATTCCTCCATAAATTTCACCATCGACCGTAGCATCGATTTCAGCCGTCCCATATATATTGATCATATAGCCTGTGATTTTCCTGATCTCAAGATCGTTGCCAATCACGGCGGCTGGCCATGGGTGAACGAACTGGTAGCCGTGGCCTGGAAACACAAGAATGTATATATCGAAATCGGCGCGGTAGCCCCCAAGTACATCGGCACCCCCGGCACCGGCTGGGAGCCGCTGATGGTTTACGGCAACAGCCTGTTGCAGGACCGCGTGCTCTTCGCCACCGACGACATGATTCCCTGGCAGCGCTGCATCGATGAGCTAAAAGCCCTGCCGCTCAAGGACAAGGTCAAGGAGAAATGGCTGGGACTGAATGCGGCGAAGTTATTGGGACTGTAGAGCACGCGCTGGAGGATGAATCAAATGAAGAAGCAGACTAAACGGACAATACTCTGGAGCGTCCTGGGCGTAGTAGCGGTATTAGTCGTCGTCCTGGCGGTCTACATCGCAGATTTAATCGCCTTTCCCGGCAATATTAAAGAGACGGCGTATGAGAAGCAGGTCGCGATGTCAGGGGTTAAGTCGACCTTCCGCGAGGGCGTAATCTACCGCTATCCCGGTATCGTGCCCATGCTCGAGGTGTCCGGAGATTATTATGAGATGGGCCTTCAGTACGGCGTGTTACTGCGGCCGGAAATTGTGAATGGCATGGATTCAATGACCAAGATCCTTAAATGGAACGCAGATGAGATGGGTGTACCCTACCCTGCGCTGGTTGGATTGATTAAATACCAGTCCCGCCAGTTAGCCGCCTCTCTGCCGCAGAGATACCAGGATGAGATGAAGGGTGTTTCGGACGGCTCCGGCTTACCCTATGATACAGTCATATCCTGCTGTCTATTCTACGATGTCGGGATGGGGATAGGCTGCACCGGCGTGCTTATGCGGGGTCCCGATGGCTCAATCATACAGGGCCGCAATAATGACACTGCCGCCTTCGGTGGCGAAGAGCTTGCCAAGATGACGGTTGTCGTCCGGTATAAAGCAAAGGGGGCCAACATCGTAACCCATATGGACCAGCCCCTGTATATGGGGGTGGAAACGGGCTACAACGATAAGGGCTTAACCTTCGGTGAAGAGACCCTGTATGTTAAGAAACCGGATCCCAATGGCTATTCTCTGCCGTATTTGATACGCGCGGTGATGGAGGAGGCGTCGACGCTGGACCAGATTTACCCATATTTCGACAAGTACCACACCATAGGCGCTTACGGCTGTGTCTGGAGCGACCTGCGCGCAGGCCGCGGCGCAGTGGTTCAGTTGACCCCCACGGCCTGGGTGAAAAACGAGCTAATGGATTCCCTGCTATGGAATTTTAACCGGATTTACGATCCCGGGCTGGCAAAACAACAAATAGCCTCGGTGAATGTCGGCAACAGCAATATCGACAGAGAAGCGGTGGCATCCACCTGTCCGCAAAAGCCTGTATATGCGATTGAAGATGTGGTCGAATTTGTACGCGCCCAGACCGGTCCGGACGGCACGGATTACTCATGGTGCGGCACCAAGCGCCCGGTATGCAACTGGGCAGCTTCGCAGATGATGATTTTCGATACCAAAAGCGATGGCTTTTATATGGCGGTCGGGCCGTACTATGCGGCGCGCCAGGATATCTATCATTTCTATGACGATTTCTCCAGGCAGCCGGAGCTTTTTATGCCGGCTGTGCCGATCGAGCCGGTGATAGAAAAGGCGGCCCAGATAGAGAACCGGTTGATAAGCGGAGCAGAGAAGCTTGAGGCTTTCATCGACCTGGCCGGGCAATATAAAGACGATGCCAACGTTCAATTCCTGGTTGCCTACAAGGCCTTCAGACTATTCAAGCCGGAGATTTTTGCGGAATATGCCCGGAAGGCCTACGCCATGAACCCGTCCAATTCAGAATACCGGATGTATGCGGGCATGGCGGCCTATTGGGAAAAGGATATGGAAAAAGCAGTGAGTCTCCTCGATGGAGTAACTGCCAGATACCCGGAGCAGGACCTGCTCAGGCTAACGGCGCTGGAGAAGGCAAGTATTGGCATAGATCCACAAAAATCGGCTCTGTATGGATTGCAGAAGCAGGCCATCATCGACAAAAATGAGGCACAAGGTTATAATGATATAAAGATAATACCTTTGGTCAACGCGCTTGGCCAAGCCAAGTAATGATATAATGTGCAGAAAATAATCTTAATATACAGGCGGTAAACAATGGACAAGAGCTATACATCAGCCGAATCGGCTATTGAAGACATACCGGACGGCGCCGTCATCGCCTTTGGCAGTTTTTTCACCGCGGGCAAGCCAACGGCGCTGACGCAGGCTCTGGCCAAAAAGGGGGTAAAAGACCTCACGGTAGTCGTGCAGCAGGTGGGGACCGGCAATGAGGAGATGCTCGAACTGGTCACCAACGGCCAGATAAAAAAAGCCATATGTAACTATCCCTTCCCGCGCTCGGCCACCAAGGGCGCCCAGCACCCCTTCGAGCAGGCGGTGCGCAGCGGCAAGATCGAGCTTGAGATATATCCCATAGGCACCTTTGTCGAGAAGCTGCGCTGCGCCGGAGCCGGCATACCCGGATTTTACACGCCGACGGGTGTCGGGACGGTGGTCGCGGAAGGTAAAGAGGTAAAGGTGTTCGACGGTGTTGAATACCTGCTGGAGCTGGCGCTGCCGGTGGATTATGCCTTCGTGCATGCCTGGAAGGGCGACCGCGAGGGTAACCTTATATACCGCTTCACAGCGCAGAATTATAACAATGCCATGGCCATGGCTGGCAGGGTGACCGTCGCCGAGGTGGAGACGCTGGTGGAGGTCGGGGAACTCGATCCCAACTGTATCCATACACCCGGGATATTCGTTAAACGAGTGGTGGAGATCGGGAGACCTGATTTTTACCAGGTGTCCGTATAAGATTCTATAGTGCGGAGTTTGATATGAGTAAGATGAGTAAAGTTGTCGTACCTGAGATGCCTCCGCTGGAGCGAGAGATGATCGCCCTGCGCATAGCCAATATGCTTGAGGACGGGGCATATGTGAACCTGGGCATCGGCATTCCCACGCTGGTCTCCAACTGGATTGAGGGACGGGATGTCATCATCCAGTCTGAGATCGGCATACTCAAATGCGGGCCACTTGCAGAGGAAGGGGAACAGGACCAGGACCGTATCAACGCCAGCTGTCAGTTTATCCATGAGTTGCCGGGGAGCAGTTATTTTAATGTGGAGACTTCGTTTGCCATGATCCGCGGCGGGCGTATGGATGTGGCGGTGCTGGGCGCGCTACAGGTTTCGGCCAAAGGCGATCTGGCCGGTTGGAACAACCCGGCCCGCGGCCTGGGCAAGACCGGCAATATCGGCGGCTCGATGGACCTCGCAGTGGGCGCTGTTAAATTGATCGTTGCCATGGAGCACTTCACCCTAACAGGTGAGCCCAAGATACTGGAGGCGTGCGCCTACCCGCTGACGGCTAAAGAGTGCGTGGACGTGATCGTTACCAACTATGCTCTCATCGAGGTCACGCCCAAAGGCTTGGTGCTCAAAGAAGCGATACCCGGCATCACAGTGGAGGATGTGCAGAAGATGACAGCAGCTAAATTGATAGTGGCGGATGATTTCCACGAGATGGAGCTGTAGTTCTGTTTGCATGAAGTCTAAATTGAGACTAAAATAATAGTCCGGAGGGATTTACAATGGCCAACCAGATCGGCAAGAAATATATTTGCAGCAAATGCGGCTCCGAGTTCATCGTGACCAAGGGCGGCAACGGGCAGGTAACCTGCTGTGGACAGCCCATGGAACAGAAGAAGTAAGAGTATTTCAACCTTTACAGGAGAGATAACATGGCAAATCAGCTTGGTAAGAGATTCAAGTGCGAGGTCTGCGGGACCGAGGTGCTTTGCACCAAGGCCGGGGAAGGCGCCATAACCTGCGACGGCAAAGAGATGGAGTTGCAGAAGCCCAAGGCCCTCCCCTCCTCCGACTGATAATATTCTATAGGGGCGGGTTTTTAAATCCGCATGAACGTGCGGGCGCACCTGAAGGTACGCCCCTACAATTCAGTCATTGCTTCGCCGGGTGCTCAATGACATAATTAGGGCATCATGTCCCACCCCCGCCTATATCCGCAACCGCTGTCCGGCATACGCGTCCTTGAGCTGTCCGGCCGCTGGACCGGGCTATGCTGCAGGCTGCTCTCAGACCTGGGGGCCGAGGTTTTACTGGCGGAGCCGCCGGGAGGTAGCGTTGCGCGCCGGGCCGGGCCTTTCCTGGCCGGCGAACCCGGGCCTGAACGCAGCCTTTCTTTCTGGTACGACAATGCCGGCAAGCTCGGCATAAATGTTGATCCGTCCGCCCCGCCGGGTCGGGAGCGCATCCTGAAACTGGCTCAATCTTGCGATGTGGTGGTCGAGTCTTACCCGCCCGGCTTCCTTGCCGCGTCCGGTCTCGGCTATGAGCCGTTCAGCCGTCTTAACCCGGGGCTGGTCATGGCCTCGGTCAGCGGATTCGGGCAGTCCGGGCCTTACAGCAGCTACAAATCCTGCGGGTTGGCTGCGTCCGCTGCGGGCGGTCAGATGTACGTCTGCGGATCGACCGGCAAGCAGCCGCTGCAACCCTACGGCGAGCAGCCCTATTATCTGGCCTCGCTCTTTGCCGCATGCGGCATACTGATGGCGCTGCGCTGGCGGGACCTGACGGGGAAGGGACAGCACATCGATATATCGCTGCAGGAGGCCGGCGCCGCAGCCCTCGAACACGTCATGGTGCAGTATTTCCACGATAACGTGGTCCCCCGCCGGCAGGGCAGCCTGCAATGGAACGGGGTGGCCGACCTCTTCCCCTGCCGCGACGGCTATATCTTTCTGACCTTCAACCGCGAGTGGGACACGCTGGTGGAGCTGCTCGGACGGCGCGACATGGCCGCCGAATTCGGTCAGCCTGCCTGGGGTGATGAGAGTTACCGCAGGCTGCATATCGAGGACATACAGGAGGCGCTGACCTTCTGGACCTGCCAGCACGGCAGCGCCGAACTATTCAAGCTGGGACAGGACATGCGATTTCCCTGGGCGCCGGTTAGCTCGATAAAGGACGTGGCGCAGAACGTACAGCTGCGGGCCAGGAAATACTTCTTGCCGGCCGACCACCCGCTGGCGGAGCAGGGGTTCGAGGTCACGCGGCCTGTCATCGTCTTTCCCGGCACACCCAACTATGAATGGCGGCGGGCGCCTTTCATTGGTGAGCATGACGGGGAAGTAGAGAATTTAATACAATCTGCGGGCGCACCTGAAGGTACGCCCCTGCATGGTGATCATGGAATTAGCAGGGGCGGGTTTTCAACCCCGCCCACATCGGGCGCACCTGAAGGTACGCCCCTACAGGGGATACGGGTTCTTGATTTCACCTGGATGCTGGCCGGGCCCTATGCCACGCGCCTGCTGGCCGACTTCGGCGCAGAGGTGATCAAAGTGCAGTCGAAGCACACTGCGACCGGGGCAGAGGACAATCAAACGGGATATTTCACCACCTGGAACCGCAATAAGCTGGGCGTGACATTGGACCTGGGCAAGGTTGAGGCCAGGGAGGTCGTTATCGATCTGGTTAAGAAATGCGACATCGTCATGGAGAACTTTACGCCGCGCGTGATGCGTAACTGGGGGCTGGATTACGCGCGCTTGAAGGAGGCTAACCCCGGCCTGGTGATGGTCAGCCTCTCGGGATTCGGCCGCGGCGGGCCCTGGCAGGACTGTGCCGCGCTGGGACCGACCGTGCAGGCGCTGTCCGGGCTGACAAGGCTATCTTCGTACCGGGAGGGCAGGCCCAACGGCATCGGGTTCGCCCTTGCCGACCACATTTCCGGCCTCTACGCGGCGCTGGCGGCACTTTCCGCGTTGCGCCGCAGGAATTCCCACGGATGTGGTGAGTATATCGAGATTTCCGAGCTTGAGGCCGCCTGCAGCACGCTCGGGCCGGAGCTGATCAGCCTATCCCTCGGCGGCCGCGCCGCCGGCCCGCAGGGCAACAGCCCCTCCCGGCAGCCCGCCGCGCCGTACGGGTGTTATCCCTGCAGGGGAGACGATCGCTGGTGCGTGATCACGGTCTACGACGAAGACGAATGGCGGTCGCTATGCCGCGCCATGGGCGATCCCGTGTGGGCGCGGGAGCAGAAATTCGCGGACCTCCCGGGACGTTTAGAAAACGCGGAGGAGCTGGACCTTCTGATCGGGGAATGGACGTCCGCCCACACCAATCAGGAGGTGTTTCATATGCTGCAGGAGGTGGGTGTGCCGGCCGCGGCCGTCAACGATGCCTCGGACCTGGCTGCCGATCCCCAGCTTTGCGAGCGGGGCTTCTTCGTGGGGTTGAGGCGCCCGGCCCTGGGCGTAATACGGGCCGACGGCAATCCCATCAGGATGAGCGGCACACCGGCGCGCTTTGTCAGCGCCGCGCCGCTGCTGGGGGCTGACAACCAGCGGGTTTTCCTGGACTTGTTGGGTATGGATGAGCAGCGTTTCAACCTGCTGGTTTCACAGGGCGTTATCGCCTAGGCGCCCTTACTATAGACTAATTTACCGTCCATCAAGGTCATCTCAACACTGAGGTCTTTCAGTTTCGCCGGACCAACGCGCAGCGGGTCGCCGTTCAGCACCGCCAGGTCGGCCAGTTTGCCCTTCGACAGGCTCCCCAATTTACCTTCCAGGAAGCACGAGTAGGCGGCGTCAGCCGTGTACAATCTGAGAGCCTCCAGGGCTGAAACGGCTTGAGACGGCGCAACCTGCCGCCCGTTTTCAGCAAGCCGGGTCACGGCGGCGTAGATGCCCTTGAGCGGGTCGGGCCCGGCCACCGGCGCGTCCGACCCTGCCGCCACCCTCAGTCCCGCCTTCAGCATGTCCTTTATGGCGTAGAGGTGGCTTAGCTGCTCCCGAGGCGCAGTGGCCAGGTAGCGTTCGCCGCTGTAATAGATAAAGGCCGGGTTGGTGGCCACGGCCACCTCCAATCTTAATAGCTTACGGGCCGCCTCGGGCGTGCATACCGAGCAGTGCTCCAGACGGTGACGGCTGCCATTGCGCGGGCATTTCTCCATGGCATATTCCAGGGCAGCGATGGCCGCCCCGACTGTAGTCTCCTCCACGGCGTGGATGGCCGCCTGCCGACCGCTCTGCTGTATCTCGAGCACCAGGCGGTTGAGCTCATCCTGCGGAGGGTTGAGGCTGCCCCTGACCTCGTCCAGCATGATCTTGACCGCCCCTCTAAACAGCCCCGTGTCGCATTTGTTAAGCGGTTGTCCGGCGCTCAGTCGCCTTGCCCCTTCAACACCAGACATCATAACGGTGCGCGGCGGGAATACGCCCCGTCTCTTCCACTTGAGGAACCTGTTCCAGCGCTCGGGCCCGTTGCCCTGCGAAGCGTCCTGCACCGTGGTGATGCCCAGGCCCAGCAGTGTCCGGCCGGCGCGGGACACTGCCCTATCGAGCTCGGCTTCATCGACCGGGGGTATTACTTCGGCCAGGTAAGGGCCCATGCCGAAGAGCAGGCCGTTGGGCTGGCCGGTCTCCAGGTCGCGCTCGATCATGCCGCCGGTGGGCTCTTCGCTGCGGCCGCTGATGCCCGCCAGCGCCAGCGCTGCGCTGTTGAGCACGTGGGCGTGGCCGCTGCGGTGCGTCAGCTTTACCGGGTGAGCGGCCGTGGCGCGGTCGAGATCGCGCAGGGTGGGATGCCTTTTCTCCGCCAGGTAGAACTCGTTGTAGCCGGCGCACCTGATCCATGCGCCGGCCGGCGTGGTAGCCGCCGCCGCCTTAATACTGATTATGATATCTTCGACGGATTTGACCGAGGCGGGGCTGAGGTCGATATTGATCAGGCTTTCGGCATAGGCCGTCACATGGCAGTGCGCATCGTGGAAGGCCGGGATCACGGTCCTGCCACGGCAGTCGATGACCTGCGTGGCGGCGCCGGCCAGCTTTGGATCTATATCTTTGCTGCTTACCTTGAGTATATGCGCGCCGTGGATGTAGATGGTCCTGGCCCGCGGGCGGCGCGGATCGAATGTGATGGCGCCGGCATTGCGCAGCACCAGGCCGGCCTTAATATTTCCCATCGCGTATCCCCTGGAAATAGAGATTGAGCCCTTCGTAAAAGGCGAGGGCGGTATCGTCCAGGTCGGGTGGCGGCATAAGGTCGGCTTCAGAGGGGTGGTACAGCTCCTCCTCGCCCACCGGCAGCACCGGCAGGGCGGTATCCGATTCCCCGTCCCAGCTTGCTGTGAAGGGCAGGCCGATCTTGCCCAGGGGCGGGTCCACCGTTGCATCTACCAGCATATATCGCCCCTTTATCTCGACCCTGCAGGCCAGGTGGTTAACCGGGCCCATCTGCTGCGCCAGCTTCCACAGCTCCGGCGGATATAGCTCCTCAAACTCCGCCCAGCGGTAAGGGTACACGGCGTAGAGGACGTTCAGTCCCATCCTGCTGTACATGTCGCACATCAGCAGGTGCTTGGGCGTGCAGGAGCCCATATTTACCTCAAGTATGCGCCGGTATTCCGTCGGGCTGTTCAGCTCGGGCAGCACGCCGTATGGTATATCGCGTATCCTGTGGAAGACCGCTATCATTGCATCCCTGCCGTTGCTTCCACCCGTCCACTTTCGCAGTGTGCGGCCGACGATATCGCCTCCATTCATATCCATAAGGGTAAAGCAAGCCGGTCGGTTCGTCAAAAGGTTCGGCTTTTACTTCAGCTTTGCCGTCCTTTACATTATAATTTACGGGAATTAAGCAGGTAGGTTCATTATATGGATCCAAATTCAAACGATTTCACAAGGCTTACGCAGCCGGGGATAGGTGAAGCGGTCCGGATACTGATTGAGGCATTCACAGGAGACCCATTGATGGATTACCTTTTTCCCGAACACAAGGAGCAACCCGATCATTTAAGCCAGTTTTTTCATGTTAATCTGGAATATGCAGTTATGACCGGCGAGGTATATGCTGCGCCCTCTATGACGGGGGTATCGGTATGGCTGTTCCCCGGGGATACCAACCGGCCCGTGGTAAGCAGGCAGTATGATCCCAGAATGCGTCTGGAGCGCCTCTATGATGAAGAAAAACACCGGAGGCTGAGCCGCTTCAGTCGGTACTTCGACGAGCTGCACAGGGAATTAATGCAGGGCAGCTATTTTTACCTCATGTTTCTGGGGGTGAAGAAAGCGTATCAAGGTAAGGGCACCGGCAGCCTGTTGATTCAGCCATTGCTTCAAAGGGCGGACGCGAAAAAGCTGCCGTGCCTGCTGGATACCATGAATGCCAGAGATCTGGCCTTTTACCAGAAGCACGGTTTTGAAGTCATGCTTGAGCACAAAATTTGCGGTGATGGCCCCCTGATCTGGACCATGCTCAGAAGGCCGCGGGGATAACAGGTCAACCTGGCGAGTACAAGCGTATTGAAGAGGGGTAGTTTATTCCAGATTGAAAATGCGCGCTGCGTTCCTGTAGAAGAACTTCTCCTTCACACTGTCTTTGAGCGGCCACTGGTCCACTTCGTGTAGGACGTCTTTGATATGCATACCGATGGAAAGCCAGTCCGAGCCGAAGCATATCTTATCCTGTATGGTGGAATTGGCATAGCGTATGAACATGTCCCAGCCGGTATCGGACATGGCAACATATTTGGGCCTGTGAGCTGAAGTGTCGATAAATAAGTTATCGTATTTCCAGGCCATCAGCACAATATCCGGCACCCAGGGCCAGCCCCCGTGACCGGCTATAATATTCAGCCTGGGGAAATCTATAAGTACCTGCTCGAGATAGCGAGGGTGTCCGTAATAGATTGAGATATTGGCCATCCAATTGACGGACGTATGTATCCACACCGGAGCGTCCAGCTTTTCGCACAGGCTATATAGAGGATAGTAACGCTGGTCGTTGGCGTAGCAGCCGTGCACGAAGGGGCGGAAGACGACCGCTTTGAATCCCTGTGTGGTAAGCGCGCGCTCCACGCTGGCTAGGCTAGCAACCTGTTGGTGCGGGTTGTAGCCGGAAAAGGCGATGAATTGCCCGGGGTATTTTTTCAGTATATCGGCCACGTAATCGTTGGACAGGGGCGTGCCTGTTGCGCCGGATTCGTCCATGTTGTGGACGGCCGACCAGTTGATGCCTGCTTCCCTGAGTGTCTTCAGGAAGTTCTCCATGCTGATGGGTCCTGTTTCCGCCAGCTCTATCAGCGCCTCGCGTAGCTTATCGCCGGACAGTGTATCTGCCATCTCGTTAAATTCCTGGGGTGTGAGGCCCAGCCAGCCGCTCCATTTGGCGCCAAAGAGCTTGATATAGCCCTCCATCCCGGGTTGGGGCGTGAAGAGGTCGGCGAAAAGCATCTCGCGCGTGGGCAAAGTGTTGGATGTATCTATGATCATGACATTAGACCACCTTCAATCATCATATAAAGCGCGATATTGTTATGCGCTGATCCCGGTATATACTTACCGGTGACATTTGAATTTCAAAACATCTAAATCCAGATCACTCCTTCCTTGCGGAGTGCGCTTATCTCCGCGTCCGTTTTATTTAAGTAGTCTTTCAGCACCTCGCTGGTGTGCTCTCCGAGTTCAGGGTCGTGCGGGTTGGTCCCCGGTTCAACCCCCACGGTGAGCCCGGCGAATTTAATAGGGATATTAAATGTCTTTACATGTCCCAGTTTAGGATGATCGACATCGACTACCATATTTCTGGCCTTCAGGTGGGGGTCATCGAGAAGCTCTTTCATATCTTTGACTATACCCACAGGCACACCCATGGCTACCAGTAGTGTTACGAGGTCATCAGCAGTCTGGTTGGCGCGCACCCATTCGGCAAAAGCCTTATTCAGAATATCCTGATTTGTGGCGCGATTGATAAACGCGTCCATGTTATCGCCGCCGTATTTTTCGACAAGATCATTGCGTCCCATGAGGCGATAAAGCTCCTCGAATACAGGTCCACCGAAAGCGCATACCATTACCCATCTGTTATCCTTGGTTAGAAAAGCATCCCATGGTGTGCCGAACGGGTCCAGGTTACCCCGCCTGGGTGGAGCGACTCCTTCCATGCTTGTCTTAATAACGTTCTCTTCCAGCATGGTAAAAATACTGTCCACCATGGCAACTTCTATCTTCTGTCCCGAGCCGGTCATTTCTCGCAGGCGCAGGGCGGAGAGAATACCGACAAGCCAGTAAAGCCCTGTAATGGAATCGGCGATGCCGGGTCCGGTCTTTAACGGAGGCATATCGGGATAACCTGTCATGCTCATAAGTCCGCCTACCGCCTGCCCTATTGGGTCTACACAATGCATGTGTGAATATGGACCATAGTTACCGAAACCTGAAGTCGAGGCATATATTATCTTTGGATTTGCTTTCTTAACAGTCTCATAATCCAGATCCAGGGCATCCATAGCGCCCGGCATGAAATTTTCCGTGAGTATGTCGCACTTTTTGGCCAATCCCAGGAATATTTCTTTGCCCTTTGCGCTTTTCAAATTCAGTGCAACGGATTTTTTACCCCTGTTAAGAGTGGCAAAATAACCGCTATAATTATTTTTGAAAGGTGGTATTACGCGGGTTTTGTCACCTACCGGTGCAGCTTCAATTTTTATTATTTCCGCGCCTAAATCGCCAAGTATCTGTGTGGCAAAGGGCCCCGCATATATCCAGGTCAAATCCAATACTTTTATCCCATCCAATGGTTTAACGCTCATCAAGTCCTCCTTATCAATTAGATTTATCCAATTCGGTTTCCTTATCATTTGGCTGATATAAGAACCCTGGTTGGCTGAGATATTAAAAACTATGTCATATTACTATTTGGGTAGAAGAAACTCCCATTCACACATAACACCGGCTTTTGGCTCATCCGGATGCGCATGTAAACAAGTGACCTTGATCTTCTCATTAATAACATTGGAGAAAGCCCTATATAGATCGGGCGCACCCAGTTTACATGGCAGCAAAGGAAGGTTTTGCAAAGTGCGGTAAGTGCCCATCGGGCACTTAGTGACACTCATTACGAGCCGTTTATCCGTGATTTCGACAAATTCCCATTCGAAACCACTGTTTACCCATTGAGCCGCACAAAATTTAAGTAAGGTAGCCAGAGCCTGGACATCGTTGCCAAGTTTGAAAGTCTTTTTTATGCGGTATGATTGCGCCTTTGCCACCTTCTCCCAAACTTCGCCGTCCAAACGCGCAGCGTTGTCGAATCCGAAATCGCGCTCTATGAAGATCATCCAGTAGTTTTGCAGTGTCCAGTAAGTTTTAACCCAAGCGTCAACGAGGTCGACTAAATCTTCCTTGGGCAATTCCATTAATTCTTTTTTTAAGACATCCCAGGTGACTTTTCCCGGTAATGTTTTCGAGTTAGTCTTCTTCATAGTAACCGTCCCATGTAAGTTACCCGGGGCCGGATAGGACCGGCCCTCGGGTTTCTGTTAAAGTTGGTTCATAAATATCCGTACTACAGGCTGTTTATCAGATCGATCACTTGATTGGACGATAAAACCGGAGCCATCATCAAGCCCATTCGCTGGCAAGCTAATTTGGTGGTCTCCATGTTGGCGGTAGCCGACGCATCACTGACAAGCACAGACAGATAGCCCCGATCCCACCCGCTGCGAATGGTGGCTTCCACACACTGATCGATCTCACATCCACAGACAATAATCGTTTTTGCGCCCAAATAATGAAGATAAGTCTGCAGGTTTGTCCCCTCGAAGGTACTCCAGAGACGCTTATCTATGATCAGGTCTTTGGGTTCCATGACTGCCTTGAGCTCGTCGACGATATCGATGTTCCATGTATCACCCAGCATCAGGTCCGGTATGGCGGTTCGCAAGAAGCTGATCAATGCTTCAAAATAGGAGCCGGGGAAAAGATCCTTACCTCCTGCCAGGAATGTCTGGCGAACCCATATCACCGGTAGTTCCTTTTTTCTACAGGCTGCGACAATACTTTTGATATTTTTAACCAGGCCCAGTTCCTCGGCGACCTTCCAGGTTCCCGTCCAATTCAAGTTGCCGTCCTTGTGCACAATGTCATTTTGCGCGTCAACAACGATAAAGACTGTAGATTCCTTTTGTACGAACCTTTTCCAATCTATCAGGTCATAAAAAGTTTTTCCGGACAGCATGTCATTTACCAGCTGGTTAAAAGTTGTCTTGTATTCTTTTTTTACCACTTTGCCTACTCCTTATTATTTAAGATTGACTGTTACTGGCATTCTATGCCGTATGCTAATCTGGCTGTGATAACTATTACTAATAAATCAGTATTTTTGAATGCCCACCTCCCTGAAAGTTACGATGGATAATGTATGCCGTGTTATCGACCGGGGCGATGTACTGGGTAGACACCTTAAATATAATTAGATAATTTATAATTACATAATTATAAATCTTTGTCAAGATGTCTCGTTAAGATATATACTATAAATAGTTTTCAGGATGGCATAGGATAAAGCTGAGGATATGGATGTAACGAGGAATAATATCAGGCCCGATGTCGCCACTATGGCTTCTCTTATTCTTTCGCAGGCCTTTGTTAACTGGCACAAGGCTTTTATGAGGGTGCTCGACCCATATAAGCTTACCTATTCGCAATGGATCATAATGCATACGCTGATGGCCACGGGTGAGCCAATGTCCCCATCGGAGCTGAATCGTTACCTGACCATCGAGGGCACGTCCATCAGCGTGGTCATCGACGGGATCGAGAGACGTGGCCTTATTCAGAGGCGTCGTTCCAGAGCGGACCGGCGTGTTGTCAAGGTTCGTTTGACTGCTGAAGGGCATGCATTGCTGAATGAAATCAATGCGCAGATAGGCGGGTTGATAAACGAGATCTTTGGTCCCCTGACTGCAGTCGAACGCAAACAACTAATAGCCTTATGCCGCAGAATACGAGATGCCTCGATTACACACAATGGAGGGGATATCGGCGAGGTTGAGAATATCCTAATGAGTTTCAGCGGCGCCCGCTGAGCCAGGAGAAATTCAGCGGAAATCATCCATGCAGTCATTTCAGTTCGTAGGCTACGCGCTGACGAACCAGTAGCTGTGTTGCACATATCCATAAAGGGATGTTGCCCGTTTGGCAGCTTTCGCCGTCCTGGGCTATTATAAAGCAAGACAATGCGAAAAGGTGATCGGTTATGGAGCATGAAGGCCATTTGAAAGCTGTAGAAAGACATATATATAAAAGGTTATTACCTGTATTATTACTTATCGTGCTGCCGGCCGTCCTGCTTCTTAACTGCCAGTGTCAGTTAAAACCAGGGCAACCACCGGATGTAGTAACCCTGCAGCTAAAAGGGATGCACCAGGCGCAGTTCGCCGGCTTTTACCTGGCCCAGGAGAAAGGGTACTACTCCCAGGAAAACATCGAGGTGACCTTTCTGGAGGGGGAGAAGGATCTGGCCATTGTGCAGCGGGTTGTTTACGGAGAGGCGGATTTCGCTGTGATAGCCCCGGAATCCGTCTTGACGGCGCGCAGCCAGGGACAACCGGTAACTGCCATTGCCGCTATCTACCGGCAGAGCCCGATAGTTTATGTGGCCATGTCTGACTCAGGTATCTTACGACCCCGGGACTTTCTGGGTAAGATAGTGGCAACACTGGATGCCAGCGGATCGCAACAGGACCTCCAGGTACAATTCTATATCATGATGAAGAGGCTGGGACTGGATATCTCAAAGATGAAACTCATCGCCTGGGATCCCGTCTATACAACGTTTTATCGTGGTGAGGCAGACATCACCCCCTGTTATTCAAGCGTCGGCCTGATCGAGATGAGACACAAGGGATTGAAGCTCAATCTCATCTGGCCAAGCGACTACGGCGTTTACTTTTACTCAGATATGGTGGTAACCAGAGCTAGCCTGATCACAGAGAACCCCGGCCTGGTAACCCGCTTCCTGCGCGCCACGCTCAGGGGTTGGCAGGATGCCATCGAGGACTACCAGCAAGCCGTGCCCGTAGTAGAGAAATATGACCAGGGCACGGACCCGCAGGTACAGGCGGCGATGCTGGAAGCCCAGCTACCGCTGGTACATACCGGGGAGGATTATATAGGCTGGATGAAGCCGGAAGACTGGCAGGCTATGTATAATATACTTCTGGATAACGGCCTGCTGACCGAGCCGTTTGATGTAAACCTGGCTTACACCATGCAATTCCTGCAAGAAATTTACGGGAGTGAAGGCAAGTGAATCTGAGATCAAGGATACTCTTGCTGTTCGTACTGCTGGCGATTGTGCCCGTCGTTATTGTGGGTTTCCTTGCCTACTACACCGGGCGGCAGTCCATTGAGCAGGTTGAAATCAACCACCTGGTTTCCACCAACTTGATGAAAAGCAGCGAACTGGCCAGGTGGATTGAAGGCAATCAACAGAGCATCGAGGAGTTGGCCCAGCGCCCTTTGATGGCGCAGTACTCTGCAACGATGGCAACATTCGACCCTGCCGACCCTTCCTATGATCCGGCTCGCCTGAGCCTCGAGGCGGACCATCTCAGACCCCGTGTCAAGCCCGCCGGAGGTTTTATCGAGATGTCGGTGATCAACCCTGTTAGTGGCGTCATTCTGGCTTCCAGCGATGATATGCAGGAAGGGAAATACTACGCCAACCAGCATTTCTTTATGGAAGGGAAAACACATACCTACACACAGGGGGTGTTTTACTCGCTCCCTTTACAGCAGACGACCATGATTGTAAGCACTCCTGTCAGTGACAGGAAGGAGAATCTGGTTGCCGTCCTGGCCGGGCGTCTTGACCTGCGCGACCTCTCCTTGATCATGTCTGCACAGAGCGGCCTCAGCCAGAGTGAGAAAACCTACCTGGTAAACAAATCCAATTTCTTCGTTACCGAGCCGAGCTCCGGCGAGGGATATGCTCTGAAAAAAACCGTTCGGACTGAGGGTGTCCAGGCCGGCCTTTCGGGCAGTGACGGCGTTGCTTTCTACGTGGATTACCGGAATATCCCCGTTATCGGTGCTTACAAATGGCTGCCTGAATATAACATGTGCCTGATTACCGAGGTTGACCAGGCTGAGGCCTATGCCCCGGTAAATTCTATGGCAGTGACAATGGTTACCATTGTCTCACTGCTGACGTTGATAGTGGTGGCGGCTGGTTTTTTATTAGCCCGCACCATCACCCAGCCGTTAGCCCGGTTGGTCGCGGGCGCTGCTGAGATAGGCCGCTATGGCCATCTTGACCAGAAGGTTGGCACTGATGACAGGGATGAGATCGGTGAGCTTTCCAGGGCATTCGATCGCATGGCCGTGGAGCTAAAGGAGACCACCGTTTCGATTGATGATCTCGAGCGACGCATCCATGAACGTACCGCCCAGCTTGAAGCGGCTAACCGGGAGCTGGAGGCTTTCACCTACTCTGTGTCGCATGACCTGCGTGCCCCGTTGCGGGCCATCGACGGTTACACACGCATCCTGCTGGAGGACTACCAACCGCTGCTGGATGACGAAGGAAAAAGGATCTGCTCGGTTATATCTCAGGGTGCGCACAAAATGAGCGACCTGATCGATGACCTTCTGGCATTTTCGCGCCTGGGCAGGGCTGCAATAAATCCATCTAACATAGATATGGAAACACTGGCAAAAACAATATTCCAGGAATTAACCACGGTGCAAAGCCGCAAACGTATCGATTTTCAGATGGATTCGTTGCCGCCTGCGGTGGGTGACCCGGCGTTACTAAGGCAGGTGTGGGTAAATCTGCTCTCCAACTCCATCAAGTTCTCCCGGAAGAAAAAACGCGCTGTCATCAGGGTGCGGGGAGAAAATACTGAAAACGAGACTGTCTACTCGGTGCAGGATAACGGTGTGGGGTTTGACATGCAGTATTCTGATAAGCTCTTTGGCGTGTTCCAACGGTTGCACAGCGTCAAGGAATTTGAAGGAAACGGAGTAGGCCTGGCCCTGGTCCAGCGGGTGATCCATCGACATGGTGGCCGTGTCTGGGCTGAAGGGGAGGTAGGCAAAGGCGCGACTTTTTATTTTACACTTCCCCGACAAGGAGTGATATGATGACCGATATGCAAGCCGTAGACGTTTTACTGGTCGAGGACAACCAGCAGGATGCAGAACTTACTATAAGGTCACTCAAGAAGCACAAGCTGGCCAACAATATCTCCGTGGTCGAGGATGGAGCGGAAGCGCTCGACTTCATCTTCTGCAAGGGCAAATATAGTGAACGGGACATTAAACATCCGCCCCGTGTAATATTTTTAGATTTGAAGCTTCCTCTGGTTAGCGGGCTGGAAGTATTGCGAGCAATTAAGCAGGATGCCCGCACCAAATCGGTCCCGGTGGTGGTGGTGACATCTTCACGCGAGGACCCGGACGTCAAGACTGCCTATGAACTTGGCGCCAACAGCTACGTGGTAAAACCGGTGGATTTTGAATCCTTCACCGAAGCCATAGGTAGTGTCGGGCTTTACTGGCTGCTGATCAATCAGCCGCCGAAGTGAGTTTGTAAATGCGAATAGAAATGTCCTGAGCAGGCAGTGCCATGAGTGAGATAATCAAGATACTGATAGCGGAAGACACGCCCGCTGACGCCGAGCTATGTGAGCGGGAGGTGCGCAAGATACTGAAATCGTGCCAATTCCAGGTGGTGGATGAGCGCCAGGCATACGTGACAGCGCTCAGCGAGTTCCAACCCGATCTAATACTCAGTGATTACAGCATGCCCGGCTTCGATGGGATGGCTGCTCTAAAGCTGGCGCAGGAGTATGCGCCCGAAATGCCCTTCATCATTGTTACCGGTTCGGTCAGTGAAGACGTAGCCGCCGAATGTATGAAGGCCGGCGCCTGGGACTATATAATTAAACAACATATCAGACGACTGGGGCCGGCGGTCGTCAGTGCACTGGACAAGAAGCAGACATTGATAACTAAAAGTAAAGCAGAGGATGAGCGCGAGGCCGCTTACCGGGCCCTGGATAAAGCCCTGACTGATTCCATCGCTGCCATGTCCAAAATAGTTGAAATAAGAGATCCCTACACGGCGGGACATCAAACGAGGGTTGCCGATTTATCAGTGGCAATCGCCAGGGAATTAAAACTTCCCGAGGAACGTGTCAAGTATATACGCATAGCAGCTCTCATCCACGATATCGGCAAAATATACATACCGTCTGATATCCTGAGCAAACCGGGCAAGCTGCGTGATATGGAGTGGCAACTTATAAAAATCCATGCCCAGGGAAGCTACGATATATTGAAAACCATAGAATTTCCATGGCCGATAGCCCAGATAGCCTGGCAGCATCACGAGAGATTGGATGGCTCGGGATATCCCCAAGGACTGGATGGCGACCATATTTTACTGGAAGCAAAAATACTGGCTGTGGCTGATGTAGTTGAGGCCATGTCATCCTACAGGCCGTACCGGCCGGCTTTAGGCATTGAAAAAGCGCTTGATGAGATTTCCCGTAACAGGGGAGTTCTCTATGATCCCAACATCGTTGATGCTTGTTTGAAGCTCTTTAACGAAAATAGCTTCAAGTTAGAAGATTAATGCGCAATGGCGGCAACCCTGATATCGGCTAGGACATTTTGCTGAAATTCAGCGGCGCCCGCTGAGACAGGAGAGTGGCCATGGAGATTATTAAGGCTATTAATATACGTTACAGTGTGCGTGCTTTCAAGCGCGACCCCGTGCCGAAGCATGTTCTTGAAGAATTGCTGACCGTTGCGCAGCGCTCGCCATCATGGGCAAACACGCAGACCTGGGAGTTCGCCGTGGTTGGCGGTGAAGTGATGGAGGACCTGAGGAAGGCGCTGGCAGCGCGGGCTTTCGCGCAGGATGAGCGCAATGCGGATATAGACTACCCGGAGTGGACGGGCAAGCACAAGGAGCGGCGCAGCCGCAACGGGTACAGGCTGTATGAGCACATGGGCATAGGCAGGGAGGATGTGGAGAAGCAACTCGACTGGTTCGTCAGCATGTACCGTTTCTTCGATGCGCCCAACGCCATTTATATTTATACCGAGCGGGAAGTGAGCAACTGGGCCATCATGAATGTCGGGTTGATCGCGCAGACTATCAGTCTGGCCGCACTGCATTACGGCCTCGGCTCCATCATGCTGGCCGCGGGTGTCAGCTACCCGGACACCGTAAGGCAAAAGCTAAATATAGCTGAATCGAAGCAGATACTGATCGCCATTGGCATCGGCTATCCCGACCCGGACGCCACGGTGAACAAATTCAGGACGGAGAGGGTACCTCTGAGCGAGATATGCTCCTGGCACGGCTTTTAGTTTACTGTTTCAGATGCTACTTGCATGTAGATAACAAATCCATATATACTTGCGCTCAAATCGCAATTGAAGGAGGTTGAGATGAGTGGAACAGGCACTTACGACCTTAAATCCGTGAAATTGCCCAGGTTGACCGGGGGAGGACTGTCTTTAATGGTGGCCGCGCTGGAGAATGGCTTGCTGAGGCCCCTGATCACGCCATCCTTACTAAAAAGCGGGGGTATAACAGGTTTCCGCGCGCTGTCACCCGAGGAATCACCGACGGTGTTTCCTATTTTCTTTGTAGACAAGAAGGCCGCTCCCGAAGAGGGGCCGGACCTCGGGGCTTTGAATAAGATAGAGGGCAGGGCTGCCGCTGCCATGCCCTTCAGGACGGCGCGTGATTATACCCAGGCTTATAAGGAGGGCAAGGCCAATCCGGAAGATGTCGCTAAAAAGGCGCTGGATGCCATAAAGCAGGCCGACGTCGGCAGCCTGAAGCTGCGCCCCTTCATCGCCGTCAACGAGGGCGACGTCATACAGCAGGCGCGCAGCTCCGCCGAACGCTGGAAGGACAGGAAGCCCCTGAGCGTGCTGGACGGCGTGCCGGTGGCGGTCAAGGACGAGGTGGATATGGCGCCCTATCCCACCACCGTGGGCACTAAATTTTTCGGCAGGGCGCCGGCCAAACAGGACGCGACGGCCGTTGCGCGGCTGCGAGCGGCGGGTGCGCTGCTATTGGGCAAAGCCAACATGCACGAGATAGGCATAAATCCCGATGGGCTGAACGTCAATTTCGGCTCGACACGCAACCCGTATAACCCCAAGCATGATACAGGAGGGAGCTCCAGCGGCTCGGCCACTTCAGTTGCGGCCGGGATCTGCCCGATTGCCGTGGGCGCCGACGGCGGCGGGTCTATACGCATACCGGCTTCGCACTGCGGTGTGGTGGGGCTCAAACCCACCTTCGGACGCGTCAGCGAATATGGCGCTGCCCCGCTCTGCTGGAGCGTTGCACATTTAGGCCCCATTGCGGCCACTGTTGAGGATACGGCCATAGGTTATGCCTGCATGGCCGGTCCGGATGCCAAAGAGCCGAACTCGCTGCACCAGCCTGCTGTGGTGCTGGAGCAGTGGAACAAGACTGATCTTAAGGGCATAAGGCTCGGGGTCTACAGGCCCTGGTTTGAGCATGCATCGCCCGAGGTAGTGCGAGCCTGCGACAACTTGCTGGAGAAGTTGGCCAGCTCGGGGGCGCAGGTTAAGCAGATCGTTGTACCAGGCCTTGATACCATGCGCGTCGCCCATGCGATAACCATTGCAAGCGAGATGGCGGGCTCCATGGGGAACTATCCTGAGCATAGCAAAGACTTCGGCGAGGAGGTGCGCGTTACCCTCGGCCTTGGACGAGTATTCACTGCTGGCGACTACATCAAAGCCCAGCGCATCCGCACGCGCGCCATGTCTGTATTTAAAGAAATCTATCGCGACGTCGACGCGATCATAACGCCATCTGCTGGAATCACCGGGCCTGAGGTGACGCTTGGGGATGCCCAGGGTGGCTGGTCCGACCTTTCCAGCACGTTCGAGGTCATGCGCTTTGCTTTTCCTGGCAACCTGGCGGGTCTGCCGGCCATAAGTTTCCCGGCCGGCTATGACAGCATAGGTCTGCCCATAGGGATGCAGGCCATGGGTCGCTGGTGGGAAGAGGACTTATTGCTGCGCATCGCCTTCAACGCCGAGAAGCTGGTGGAGCGCAGAAAGCCCATGGTGTTCTTCGACCTATTATGAGCTTACTGCCCGCGCCATGGCGGCTATATGCTCCGGCGTGGTGCCGCAGCAACCGCCGATAATGCGTGCGCCTGCGTCACGCATTTGGACGGCGCTCTGAGCCATCGTTCCGGGCGACGCGCGGTACATGGTCTTACCATCCACGAATTCAGGCATACCGGCGTTTGACTTGGCCACCAGCAGGGCGCCGGGCACGGCGGAATGCATCTTTTGTATGGCTACCAGCATCTCGTCGGGGCCGTTGCCGCAGTTGCCCCCCATGGCTGCCGCTCCCCATTCGTTCAGCGAGGTCGCCGCGGTCTCCGGCTTTACACCCATCATGGTCCGCCCGTGCGTGTCAAAGGTCATGGTGACTATTATCGGGATATCCGGCGATGCCCTGCGCGTCCCCTCCAACGCGGCGCGCACCTCCTCCAGGTCGGCCATGGTCTCGATCCAGATAACGTCGGCCCCCCCGTCAATCAGCGCCACGGCCTGCCGCGCGAACCCGTCGGCGGCATCATCGAAGGACAATTTCCCCAGCGGGGCCATGATCTCACCGGTGGGGCCGATATCGCCCGCCGTTACCGGTGACGGGGTCCCGGGGGCGGCTTTTTTGAGGTAATCTTCGATCTCGGCGCGCAGTATCTGTGCGCCGGCGCGGTTGAGCTCGTCGCCGCGTCCTTCCAGGCTGTGTTTGGCCAGGCTGAAGCGGTTGCCGTTGAAGGTATTGGTCAGCAGTATGCGGGCGCCGGCCTCCAGGTAGGCGCGGTGCACAGCGCGGACGCGGTCGGGATGGTCCACGTTCCAGAGCATGGGTGGGTCGCCGGGTTTCAGGCCGGCCTGCTGCAGCATCGTGCCCATGGCGCCGTCGGCGATGATGACGCCGGGCCGTGAAACTAAAGATTGCCAGCGGTTCATATCTGTTTACCCCTGTGCTAAATTTTACAGCGGGAAGTTCTGCCCCGGCTCGGTCTCAACATCGTCCTCGCCGTCCACCCTTTCGGGGCAATCGTCGGCCGTAAGGTCGCACCATGAGCAGCCCGTATGTGAGGGTAACTTTGACGGCGGGATAGATGACTCCAGTATGTCTAAGAAATAGGTCACATTTTTCTTGAACTTGTCATCGATGATATGGTGCGGGACCTCGGAGCGTCCCGTTTTGTAAACGACACACCCGTCAAGCTTTCTCCCCTTATAAAGCCCGGTGGCGTAGGGCAGGAACATCATATACAGAGCCACCTGGATGATATCGCTCTGCCTGGGGTTGCCCGTCTTGATATCGAATACCGTGCAACGGCCCGATTGAATGTCCATGGATATCAGGTCGGGGGTGCCTGCCACTGCCATGCCTGATGGTCTCTTGGCGCGGAATTTATTCTGATTCTCTCGGTATACCGTTTCCCCCAGCTTTTCGCGTTCTTTCGATACCTCGTCAAGAAGCCGGGTGTGTTCTGCTGTCCAGGCGGCCAGCTGGAAATCTCCCGGCGCCCTGCTGTACTCCGTATGATGCGCTTTAAACCAGGATGACCACTGGCAGGTGGTCTCGCCCGCCATTAACTTGGAGAGCCAGGTGACCCACACGTAAACGCCGTTTCTCTCTCGCGTCATTTTCCTTGCCCTTGCCGCTCAATGGCGACATTCTATCATGATGCACAGGGGATTTCCTATTCCGCTAAATTGATTTATCAGCCGATGGCGGAAGTTGCCAGCCGGAAAATGGCTATCCACAGCAGGTGCAGCGGGATCATCACGATGACCGAGGCGCAGAAGATCATCACCCGATATACCGTGCGTATGCGCAGTTTATACACCAGCAGCAGCGCCAAAAGAAAGATCAGCGCCATGCCGGCGTAGCCCCACAGCACCATGGCGGGCGTGCCTCCCCAGATGGTGAGCGCCGGCTTGAACTTCCACAGAACCATGGGATAGATGCCGGCAAAAGCCTCGTTGAGGCAGGCGTAGGACGCCATGAAGATCATGGACAGCAGGATGGCCCAGACCCTGCGTTTGCCGCTGATAAGGTCGCCTCCGGCAATGACCTCCGAGAACGTCAGCGCCAGGTAAATGGTGTATGACCAGAAGACCATGAGTATGAGTGGCGCCGCGCCGACCCACAGATGGAAGGTAGCCGGGTTGTAAGAATAAAGGTTGAGGGCGGCAATCTTTGCGACCACGTTCTCCCTGACCAGACCCAGGAATGCGCCGCCCAGGAAGAATATCCAGGTAAAAGCGGCGCCCCGCGTGCTTGCGCTGTGCCAGATCAGCAGCCCGGTGAGCGCCAGCGCGATGATTTCCAGAGCAAGAAAGGTGTCCATATTCTTCAACCTCCGCCTTTCCCCTCTTTGGACGTCAACCGCGCCAGGACATAGGCGATGATGAAAAGCCCGGCGGGTATGATGGAGGTGAGGAGATCAAACCTGTCTCGTATGATCTCGATGCCGGCGTAGATCACCCAGAAAACGAGCAGCACAACAAGGGGTATCTCGCGGATAAAGAAGTTCGGCGTTTTATTCCGGCTGTTCATCGCATATCGGGCACAGCCTATTAGATTGAAACGACACCGTCAATATCAACGTCAGTCGACACCTATCATGACGCTGCTGGCTTTGATAATTGCATAGACCTTCTTGTTTTTAGCCAGTTTCAGTCTTTTGCTTGATGCCTTGGTGATTATGGCGACCATCTCGTCCCCGCCGGCGAGTACCATGGTGATCTCGTCGTTGACGGATCCCGGCGTGATGGATTTGACCTTGCCCTTGAGTACATTACGGGCGCTGATTTTCACATTGCACCTCGCTGATTAAATTCAGGGGACCTGTCTGCGATCAGGGACTTTATTTTCCACGGTCCTCGCGTAGGCTTCGATATCCCCGGTTTTGTACTGCTTCAGCCATATCCACACAACCACATTGCCCTTCCTGAATATAAGTAACCTGTCAATAGCCACAGAATTATTCAGGAAGCATTCATCGCCAATGTCGGGATATAGCAGGGACGCACCGGACGGTTTGACACTGGTATACGCATCAATGGCCGACTCCATGTTGCGATAAACAGACACGGTATTCTGTACAGTTGGCGCGAAGGCAGACCCCTGGGAATAGGATACACTGCTCGAGGACGTGCTTTGCCTGTTTGCCGGAGGGGCTATATTCACCTGTACCCAACCAGTCCCCATATCTTGCTTGGTCAATACAATTTCATACGCCTGTTTGGACACCAGTCCATCAGCGGGTTTGATAACGGCAGGCTCAATATCGGCGGGCGTTTCAACAGGGGTCTGCTGAGACGGTGTTGAAGCCTTTTGGGATGATTGTTCTGGCGATATGGGCACTGGCGGGGAAGCAGTTATCCTTTGTTCCACTATGCGGGCATAACGCTCTATATCGCCTGCTGTATACTGCTTCAGCCACAGCCACACCACGACATTGTTCTTCCGGAATACCAGCAGCTTATTGATAGGCGCCGAATCGTTCAGCAGGCATTCATTACCGATATAGGGACTTGAGGCGGATGGATTTGCCTGCTTCTCCCGGGCAAATGCCTCTTCCGCCGCAGAGAAACCCCGGTAGACAGCCACGGTATTTTGCACACCCGGTGCGTAAGATGAGCCCTGCGTATAATACACGTGACTAAAAGATGTCACCTGCTGCATTCCCGGCGCAACCGCGCTTCCCTGCGCCCATCCCGGCCCCATATCCGCAAGTGTCAGTGTCATCTGTGAGGCCTGCCTGGTTATCAGAGTCGTTGCATCGAGTGAAATAGCGGTTGGGGAATTTGAATCTGGTGGTGGCTGAGAAGATGCCTGATCGGCCTGGTCGGGAGTTGCGGGGGGGGAAGGTGGGGGTAACGGTTCACCCGGAGGTTCGGGGGATATGGGCGATGTAGTACCTGGAGGCGCAGCGGTTTCACCTGACGTTTCCCCCGGATTCTGTGTCGGCTGACTTATGTCACCGTTTGCACAGGCGCCACCGAGAAGGAAGCCTAGGACGATGCAGCCCGTTATCAGCAAGAACAAGGGGTGTTCCATGCTCATGCTATTAAGTCCACCGCTATCGCTGCTATTCCGTCCCATAGACGCGATTCCAATCTTAATTACGATGCGTTGATAATATGCCAATCTCATGATTAATGCAACCTCTCGTATTGAAGGGTTACTGTCTCTGATTTACCGGTTGCAGACAGACAGCGGCACTCACAAGCCACTGGCCGCTGGTTCAATGCCGACCGATGCAACCGACTCATTGATTGGCTGTCTAACTCAGATTGTCACCGTAACGCACTGTGATATAATGCGCGTTGATAAGCGGAGGGATTGAAGGCTTTCAAGGAAAAGCGTAAGCCGGTTTATATGACTGAGTAAATTCGCACGCACAGGTATTATTGGAGGAAACGCTAAAGTAAGGAAAAGTAAGGAGATGAATGGTTATGCTTAGCTGGCAGGTCAGAGTGCTCGAGATATATTTCCGCCTTCAGCACGCATTTGCACCCAAGGCGGGGGAAGTCGATGTACAGGAGGAACGCGTTGCACTGGATAAGCTGGGGGCCATGTTCAAACTGCCCAAAGGGATCAAAACGGTAAAAGAGCTTGCCGGCGGAGTCCCGGCTGAATGGTTGATCCCTCCCGGCGTATCCAACGGCAGGGTGGTCCTTTACCTGCATGGCGGGTCGTATATATCCGGCTCTTGCAATTCCCACCGCTCAATAGCTGCCAATATCGCAATCGCCTCTAAAGCCCGTGCGTTGACACTCGATTACAGGCTGGCGCCGGAGCATCCGCACCCGGCAGCGGTCGAGGATGCAGTTGCCGCCTACAAATGGTTGATAAATGGGCAGGTCGATCCTAAGCGCCTGGCTATAGCGGGCGACTCGGCGGGGGGTGGCCTGGCCGTCGCACTGCTGGTCAGCCTCAGGGACAGGAACATACCATTGCCCGCGGCGTGCGTCTGCCTCTCGCCCTGGACCGATCTGACGTTTACAGGCGAATCATGGAAGAGCAAAGCCAAAGCCGACCTGATCATCTTCGATTATAAGGAACATGCATTTGCAAAGATGTACCTGGGAGGGCTCGATGCGAAGACTCCCCTGGCATCACCCCTTTACGCCGATCTGAAAGGTTTGCCGCCCTTACTGGCGCAGGTGGGAACGGATGAGGTGCTGCTCGCGGACTCGACGCGCCTGGTCGAGCGCGCAAAGCAGGCTGGTGTGAATGCGGTAATCGATGAGTGGGAGAAGATGCAGCATGTCTGGCAGTTCGCCGCCAGCTTTATCCCCGAAGGACGCCGGGCTATTGACCGGATCGGGGAATTTATCGATAAGCGGGCATAAAATATTGATGATGAAGGATTAATGCAATGCCGGAGATTGAGCCGGAATGCACATATTGTGCAAAGGGAGACAGAGCTTGCCGCACTTAGGGCGAAGTCAGCCTCGTTGGAGCAGAAGATGAGGGAAATCCTGCAACATATCGACGGCAATTCGAATTACAGAAAGACATCATCTGGCTTGCGCAGGAGATCAACAAAATACAGAGGCAGATAAAAGCCCTGGAATCAGATGATATTGGCGGGCGCACATGAAGGTACGCCCCTACAGGTACGCTCCTACCGGCAGATCCAAGCCCCTTGAGACGGCCTGTTTCAGCTTCCGCACCGCCCTCTGATCGAGGGCGGCTATTTTTTTGGCCAGCTTTTCTGCTTCACCCTGCAGATCAGCGCGGGGCACCACGCGGTTGACCAGCTTGAGTTCAAGAGCCTCCTGTGCGCCGACGCGGCGGCCGGTCAGCAGCAGGTCGAGCGCAGTGCCGGGTCCAATAGTGCGGGGCACGGTCTGGGTTGCGCCGGCGGCGGGTATGATGCCCAGCGCCACCTCCGGCAGGCCGAACACGGCGTCCCCGGCGGCGATCCTGATATCGCAGCACATGGCAATCTCAATGCCGGAGCCGAAGACGTAGCCGTGCAGCGCGGCTAATACCGGCTGGGGGAGGCTGAGGAACAGCCCCCAAACATCCCTTTGCCAGCGTACATGGCGGGCGGCCGTGGGAGCGGGAGCGGAGAGGAACTCGCTCAAATCGGCGCCGGCACAGAAAGCTTTTTCCCCGGCGCCACTTATTATGACAACATGGACGTCCCCGTCGGTTTTTATGGCTGAGAGGACCTCGTAAAGCTCGTCGCGCATGCGGACGTTGTAGATATTCAGCACGTGTGGCCGGTTGAGCGTGATACAGGCTATGTGCCCGTTCTTCTCGAAGATGATGGTCTCGAACCCGCCCATCACTTCCCCTTGAATCCGGGCCTGCGCTTCTCTTTGAAGGCCGTGATACCCTCGGCCCTGTCTTCGGTAGTATGCAGCAGGAAGTAAAGGTCGCCCTCGAGCTGCAGGCCCTGGGCCAGTGTCATGTCCAGACCCTTGTACACGGCCTCCTTGCAGTACCTGAGCGCCATAGATGCCTTGCCGGCCATCTCCCGGCCCATCTCCAGGGCAACGCCCAGCACCTCTTTAGCCGGCGCGACCCGGCTGACCAGGCCGATACGCAGGGCTTCGGCGGCCGTGACAGCGTCGCCGGTCAGCATCATCTCCATGGCCTTTGCCCGGCCTACCAGGCGCGGCAACCGCTGCGTGGCGCCGTCCGCCGGTATCAGTCCCCGTTGGATGCCGGGGAACGAGAAGCGCGCCGTTTTGGACGCGATCCTGATATCGCAGGCCAGCGCCAACTCAAGGCCGATGCCGGTAGCGTCCCCGTTGACAGCCGCAATTACCGGGCAGTTGAGCGAAGCTACAGGCGTTGCCAGTGAGAAACCAGCCTGCGTTTTACGGTTAGCGGCAATATCCATGCAAAAAGCGGGGCCGCTGCCGGTGATGACAGCAGCCCTGATCTCCGTATCGTAGTTCAGTTCATCGCAGATTGCAGCAAGCTCGGCAGCCAGCCCGGGGTCGGGCCTGCCCTGCGCCAGCCTGATCACGGCCAGGCCATGATTGCTTTCGAGTTTTGTAGTCGAGGTCATAAGCAACTACTTCTTAGCTGGTATCTCGGCCTGCAAAACCAGCTTCCTTTCGATGAAGTCCGCAATTTGTTCCTTAGTATAGCCTATCTCAAGCAGCACTTCGGTGGTATGCTCGCCCAGCATGGGCCCGGGCCTCTGCACTTTGCCGGGGGTCTCCGAGAACTCAGCGTTGATGCCCTGGATCTGCACTTTGCCCCACTGCGGGTGTTCCTGGAACTCGTACACGCCGGTGGCTTTGCAGTGAGCATCGTTTTGCAGCAACTCGACGATGCCCTGGCCCTGCACAGCTGGCACGCCCTGCAGCGCCAGCAGCAGCGCCCAGGCGTTGGCGGGTGTGGTGAAGAAGGTCTCCTCCAGTATGGCCGTAAGCTCTTTGTCGTGCTTCTTGCGGGCGCCGGGCGTAGCGAAGCGCGGGTCGGTGGTTAGGGCGGTCAGTCCCAGTACTTTGCATAGGGCTTTCCAGTGCGCATCCTTGGGACAGTAAATGTAAAGCCAGCCGCCATCGATGCCCTGGTAGAGGCGGTTGAGCGCGCCCAGCCCCTTGATGTCCGGCTTGCCCAGGTATTTGCGCTTCATGCCCTTGTACTGGATGAAATTGCCCGACTGCAGCGTTACGGCGGAGCGGAGCAGAGAGGTCTCCACATACTGGCCCTGGCCCGTGCGCAGCTTGTTGAAGAGGGCCAGCGACGCGCCGAAGGCGCCCAGCATGGGCCCCATCTCGTCGTTGAGCGATATCTTGTGGAAGACCGGCGTCTTACCCGGCCCTCCCTGCCCTGACATCTGGCCGCTCATGGCCTGGAAGAGGGGATCATAGCCGGGCTTCTGGAAGTCGGGCCCCTTCGAGCCGAAGGCGGGCATGGAGACGTAGAGGATGTCCGGCTTTATCTTCTTGATGGTCGCGTAGTCCATGCCCAGCTTCTCCATGATCCCCGGCCGGGAGTTCTCTACCAGCATATCGCAGGAGGCTATTAATTTGTGGGCGATCGACCTGGCCTCCTCCTTTCTGAGGTCGATGACGACGCCGCGCTTGCCGCGGTTGACGCCCATGAACCCGCCCGCCAGCATGCGCCAGGAATCGCCGTCGGCGGGTTCTATCTTGATTACGTTCGCGCCCAGGTCGGCCAACTCGCGGCATACGCCGGCCCCGGCCAGCATGGTGGTTAAGTCTGCTATCCTGATTTTCTCTAACGGCATCATGGTCTTATTTCCTCCTCGGCGCCAGTTTGATCGCATTTTCCTGCTTCAGACGCTTGATCTCCTGCGCCGAATAACCCAGCTCCTTGAGTATTTGGCGTGTATGCTGGCCGGGCTGCGGCGACGGCCCCTTGATCTTTCCCGGCGTGTCCGCCAGCGCCACCGGCACGCCCATCTCTTTGACGTTGCCCAGTTTCGGCTCTTTGACGGTCTGCACCATGTCATTAGCGATGACCTGCCGGTAGGCCATGAAATCATCGACGTTCTGCACCGGCGCCACGGGCAGTCCCTGCGCGCCCAGCTTCTCCAGCCACTCGTCGCGTGTCCTGGATGCGTAGATGGGCTTGAGCATGGACATGACCTGCGCGTTGCGCGGCGGGAAGATGAGGAAGGGCGCTCCCTCGAAAAGCGGATCGGTCAGCCACTCGTCGTGGCCCAGCTCAATGGCAAACTGCATGAAGAATTTGGGATTGCCCAGCCCGGTAAATAGCCACTTGCCGTCCTTACACTGGTAGGGGCGGTAAAGGGGCAAGGGCCCTGTGGGACCCCAGGGGGCGCGGAACATGCCCTCGAAATCGACGTTGAATTGGCGGAAGGTGCTGAGTAAGCTGCGGAAGAGGGACATGTCTATCTTCTGCCCCCTGCCGGTGGTCTCGCGCACACACAGACCGGTCACTATCGAGAATGCCGCATCTACAGCCGCGTAAAGGCTGGCCAGTGGCAACACCACGTAAAGAGGATGCGTGGCCAGCCCCTGCTCAGTGTAAACCGTGGCCGCCGTGCTGACGATCTGCTCGTAGCCGGGCCAATTTGCGTATGGCCCCGTTGGGCCGAAGCCCGAGATCGAGCAGTAGACAGCGCGCGAGTTCAATTCCTTTATCTTGTCGTAGCCGACGCCCAGCCTGTCGGCCGTACCGGGCTTGAAATTCTCGATGATAACGTCGGCTTTTTTGGCCAGATCGAGGGCAATCTTTAGCCCCTCAGGTTTCTTCAGGTCAAGGATGATACCTTTCTTACTGCGGTTCCAGACTATGAAGCCGTCCTGGCCGCGCATGGGGTCACCGCCCGGCCGCTCAACCTTGATGACTTCAGCGCCTTGCTCCGCCAGCAGCGTGGCCGCGAACGGGCCCGCTATGTACTGGCCGAAGTCGAGCACCCTGATACCGGATAATGCTCCTTGTGCCATGCGTCACCTCCTTATTTATTGGTAAGCTCAACTGCATGAACCGATCATTAAGCGTATGTAGAAGCTGATCATCTCGCCGTAGCTGTCGATGGTGAGGCTCTCGTTGACGCCATGTATCGATGCCAGCTCCCCCGCCCGGATGCGCTGGGGCACGAACCGGTAGCAGCAGGGCGAGAGGTCTACGAAATAGCAGCAGTCGGTCCTGCCCAGCACCAGCGTGGGCGCTACTATGGCATCGGGCATGATCTCCCGTATGGTGTCATTGAGCATGCCGAAGCTCCACCCGGAGGTGGGTGAAATGGGTGACGGCTGAAAGAGGTTGCCGGCAAGCGGCCTCACTTTGATTCGCGGGTCGGCTATTATTTTTGTTACGCGCATTATCACGTTTTCGACTGTGTCTCCCTGCAGTATGCGGAAGTTGATCACGGCCTTGGCCAGCATGGGCAGGATGTTATCCTGGGCGCTGCCCTGGAACTGAGTGGGCGCAGTGGTCGTCCTGATGGAAGCGTCGGTTACAGGTTTGGAACTCAGTTGCCGTTTCAAAAGGCCGCCAAACAGCCATATGTTGGCGAAGATCATCTTTGTTGGGAATGGCATCTCCGGCCCCAGGTAATCGAAAAGTGCGGTGGCCGGACCTGTAAGGCGTGCCGGGAAAGGTTTGGCCTGGAGCCTGGCGATGGCCGCCGCCAGTATGCCGACGGTGGTCTGGCGAGGGGGTTGCGCAGCATGCCCGCCCTCGGCCTCGGTAGTCAACTCAAGAGATACGAAGCCCTTTTCGGCGATACCGACCAGCGCGACCCAGCCGGGTATGCCCGGCGCGATCCCCTGCGTGGCCGCCATACCTTCGTCTATGATATATTCGAACTTCAGCCCCTGTGCCCTGAGGTGTTCGGCGATCTTGCCAGCGCCCTCGCGCCCGCCGACCTCTTCGTCGAAGCCGGAGGACAGGTAGATCGAGCGGGACGGTTTGAAACCGTCCTTCACGAGGTACTCGATGGCCTCCATAATCCCCAAAAGGCTGCCTTTATCGTCCAGCGTTCCTCTGCCCCAGACGCGGTCGTCGGCTATGTGGCCGGAGAAGGGCGTATGGTCCCAGCCCTCGTCGAAGGCCGGCACAACGTCCTGGTGGGCCATCAGTAATATGGGTTTCAGACCAGGGTCGCTGCCCTTCCATGTATAGAGCAAACCGTAGCTGTTTATCACCTGTTTTTGCAGGGTTGCGTGGGCCAGGGGGAAGGACTTCTCGAGGAAGTCGTGGAAGGCCGAAAACTGGCTGAAATCGAACTGGGAACGGTCATGGCCGGAGACCGTTTTGAAAGTAACGGCCTCGGCCAGGCGCGCGGCCGCAGAGTTGACGTCTATGGGATAGCTGATTTTAGAAGAGGCGACTGTTTGTTTGGACTTAAAGGCGGCTGTCCTGGCTGCAACGACGGCTATTAGAATAACAATAGTCAGTGCCGCGAGCGACACTGCGATGACCCAAATTGACATGTTACCGCTCCTCTCCCCAGTTGCTGACCCGGAAATTGTAGCATAACGGCCAGATTGCATCCATTATGCCGATGTAGTATAGTGCGTTGAATTCTATCAGGGGGGGCGGCGCGGGATTAAAAGGAGGTTACCGCTATGGTGAATGGTAAAGGACAGAATGAGGTAAAAGAGTATAAGACGGGCGGCTGGAGTTCACATTATGTCCTTATCATCTGTACCCTGCTGTATGCCATTAACTACATGGACAGGCAGGTGTTCTCGGTTATCCTGCAGCCCATGAAGATCGAGCTGGGCCTGACCGATGCCGAATGCGGGCTGGCCTCGACCGTGCTCATCCTGGGCATGGCGCTCTTCTCCTTCCCTATTGCCCACATGATCGACCGCTGGAGCCGCAGGAAATCAATCGGCCTGATGGCCATGCTCTGGAGCGGGTTCACTTTTGTGACCGGCCTGGCTACCAACTTTATCGGCGTGCTCATCCCGCGCGCCTTCGTAGGCCTGGGCGAGGCCGGCTTCGTGCCGGGTGGCGCAGCCATGATCAGCGCCTCGTACTCTAAAGAGAAACGGGGACGCGCACTGGGCATCTTCCATATTGCCATACCATTGGGAGCGGCCGTCGGCGTTATGGTGGGCGGCATCATCTCCGCCAAGTTCGGCTGGCGCACGCCCTTCTATTATTTCGCCATCCCCGGTGTTATCCTGGGCATACTGGCTTTCTTCATGAAGGACTATAAGACGGCTGTGGATGCGGGCGCATCGACGGGTATCAAGGGCTTTTTTGTGGCGCTGGGCAACGTCCTCAAGCTGCCCACTATCAAATGGTTCTACCCGGCACTGGGCCTGGCCGTTTTCATGTCCACTTCCGTGCTGATCTGGCTTCCCAGCCTGATCATGCGCGTGATGAATGTAGACGAAGCCGCCGCCGGCATGCTGGTGGGCGGTATCGGTCTGACGGCCATCATCGGTGCGCCGCTGGGCGGCGTGCTTTCGGATGTCTGGCGCAAGAAGGACCCTCGAGGCAGGATGTATGTGCCGGCGGTTGCCTATCTGGCCTCCGCTGTATTGATCGTGATCGTGATACTGACAAAGTTCAGCCCCCTGGGCATCGCGCTGGCCGTGCTCTATGGAATCATTGCTTCGATGGCGGTGCCGGCCTTTGCCACGGTTTCACAGGATATCGTGCCGGTGGCGCATAAGGGCCTTTCCATGGGGCTGGTAGTATTTGCGCAGTACCTCTTCGGCGGCGCCTGGGGCCCGTGGCTGATAGGCTGGCTGTCCGACCTGCTGGGCGGTGGCGCCGAAGGGTTGAGCATCGCTGTCATGCTCTCGGCCATAGTGGGGGTAATGGGTGGCATATTCTTCCTCATCGCCGCGCGCACCTACCCGGCCGATGCGGAGAAGGTCAGGCGCGAAACACTGCTGGCCGAGTCTTAAACCATTAATTATTTACACCAACGTATGTTAAAATAAGCTGCTTCGCATAAAAAAAGGAGGTAATTGCATGGGTTTACTGGACGGTAAGGTAGCCGTAATCACCGGCTCGGGGCGCGGCCTGGGAAAGGCCGAGGCGCTGCTGTTCGCATCGGAAGGGGCCAAGATCGTGATCAACGACTTGGGTGGCGGGTCCGACGGCGCAGGCGCTGCATCCGTGCCGGCCGACGAGGTCGTGGCCGAGATCAAGAAAATGGGCGGCCAGGCCGTGGCCAACTATGATTCGGTGGCCACCTGGAAGGGCGGCGAAAACATAATCAAGTCCGCCGTTGACGCTTTCGGCAAAATAGACATACTGGTCAACAACGCCGGCATACTGCGCGACCGCATGGTCTTCAACATGACTGAGGACGAGTGGGACATCATACAGAAAGTGCATCTTTACGGGCATTTTTTCTGCACGCGGCATGCCTGTGCTTTCTTCCGCCAGCAGCGCAGCGGCCGTATTATCAACACGTCTTCGCAGGCCGGCCTGGGCAATCTGGGACAGGCCAACTACAGCGCTGCCAAGGAGGGCATCGTGGGCTTCACGCGCACCGTGGCCCTGGACATGGCCAAGTACGGTGTGGCCGTAAACTGTATAAGGCCTATTGCAGCTACCCGGCTGACACTGACGCCCGAACTGCAGGCGGCCATGGAGAAAAAGGCCAAGGAAGGTGGCAGCGGGCTGGGACTGGATATCGGCGCCGAGCTGAAGAAAATGGCGCCCGAGCACATTGCCCCGCTGGTGGTCTACCTGGCCACCGACGCCGCGGGAGGCATCAACGGCAAGACCTTCTTCGTGGGCGGGGGCGAAGTGGGGCTCTACTCCGAACCAACCATCGTTTCGAGCATATTCAAAGACGGTGTCTGGACGGTCAAAGAGTTGGCCGACCTGATGCCCAAGAGCCTGACCAAGGGCATGATGCCCCCGGCGCCGCCACCGGCCAAATAGTCGATTTGTGTAATACTGTAGGGGCGCACCTCAAGGTGCGCCCCTACAGTTAATATTCTTATGCCAAAGCAGCGATTAGACAGCCTGCTGGTAGCCCGCGGCCTGTCTGAGAACAGGAGCCGGGCCCAGGCTATGATAATGGCCGGCGAAGTGACCGTTAACGGCAGCCTGATGACCAAGGCGGGCTGCCTTGTGTCGGCAGACGCCGAAATACTGCTCAAGGAGAAGCTGCCCTACGTAAGCCGGGGCGGGCTCAAGCTCGAGCATGCGCTGAAGGAATTCGGCATCAACGTATCGGGCCTGCACTGCCTGGACGTAGGAGCATCGACAGGAGGCTTTACCGACTGCCTGCTGCAGCACGGCGCGGAGAGGGTTTACGCCCTTGATGTCGGCCACGGACAGATAGATTACGGGCTGCGACGGGATAACCGTGTTACAGTCCTGGAGAAAGTCAACGCCCATTATCCTTTTAATCTGCCCGGCAAAGTAGGCCTGGCTACTGTAGACGTCTCATTCATATCGGCAACCATGGTCATACCCAACATCCTGCCACACCTCATCCCGGACGGCGAGGCGGTTGTCCTCTTAAAGCCGCAGTTCGAGGCGGACAGGAAAGATGTGGGTAAGGGGGGTGTGATCAGGGATCCGGCCGTTCATGCCCGCTGCATCGGCAAATTCATAAGCTGGATGAACCTGAATAGCTGGTCGCTGCTGAACCTGACTGCGTCACCCCTTTCCGGCGCCGATGGTAACAGGGAATTTCTTATGAACATGAGGCCGTTCAAACCATGAGCTTCAGCAGGATCGAAATGCGCGACCTGGCCGTCTGTTGGCTGGCGCTGGGTTTTTGCTTTTCCCTGCAATACCTGATCCCGCAGCAGGGAACTCCTTATTCGCAGTCACTGGCGCAGTTTGCTACCTTCCTGGGCGTGGCCCTGGTCGGAATCGGGACGGGCTTCCTCTTCCACGAGCTGGCGCACAAGGGAGTGGCCCAGCGCTGCGGCTACCATGCGGAGTTCCGCATGTGGAAGCTGGGACTGATCATAGCGGTGGCATCAGCCGTCATCAGCTTCGGCCAGTTTCTTTTCTTCGCGCCGGGCGCGGTTTATACGTCGACTTATAAACAGCCGGACCCCGGTGAGGAGGGACGCATATCCGCCGCCGGTCCCGTGGCTAATGTAATACTGGCCGGCCTTTTCTTCCTGCTGGCCGCGGGTACCGCCAATTCGGACATCTGGAGCCTGGTGGGCAAATTCGGCTTCCAGGTCAACCTCTGGTTGGCGGCCTTCAACCTCATCCCCTTCCCGCCGCTGGATGGGGTAAAGATTTTACGCTGGAACAAGGTTGTGTGGTTCGTGATGGTGGTGATTTCGTGGGGGCTGCTACTGTTGTTAATGCTGGGGGCAATAAGATAATGAGAGATTCTGCCGTAGTACTTTCCTCCGACGATATCATGCTGGCCGGCCAGGTTTTCCTGCCGGACGATTGCAGCGGGGTTTATCCTGCAGTATGCCTCTGCCATGGTATCCCGGCTGTGCCATACAACCTGGATGAGAAGGGTGGGTATCCCGAGCTGGCGGCCCGGTTCTGCCGGGCGGGATTTGCCGCGCTTGTCTTTAACTTCCGGGGCTGCGGCCCCAGCCAGGGCAATATCGATATGCCGGGATGGACCCATGATCTTGAAGCTGCCATTGACTTCCTTCATATGTTGCCCGAGGTGGACAGGAATAAGATATTCCTGCTGGGATCGTCGGGAGGGGCGGCCGCCTGTATTTACGCTGCCGCCCATGACAAACGCGTAAGCGCGGTAGCCACGCTGGCCTGCCCGGCGGAGTTCGACTTTATGGCTGGCGACTTCAGTGCGGAATCGCTGATCGCCAGGTTCAGGGAGATCGGGATAATTAAAGACGCGGACTTCCCTCCTTCGGTGAAGAAATGGCTCGATGGATTCAAAGACGTTGCTCCCATAGAATATGTCGGCAGGATATCGCCGAAACCGTTGCTGCTGGTGCACGGCGAAAGTGACGATGTCGTGCCGGTTGAACATGTCGAGCGCCTGTACGCAAAGGCCGGCCGGCCCAGGAAAAAAATCGTTCTTCCTGGCGCAGGCCACAGGCTGCGCCAGGAAGAGAGGGCCGTTGGTGCGGTGATATCGTGGCTACAGAAACTGGCGGGCATATAACCGGTCCCGATTTCCGAGTCTGACGAAACCAATAATTTCCATGAAGAGACATGGGGGCGCCCGTAGCCTTAGAATATGATATTGCCTGTTGCCGTGCAGCCTACACCTTTGTGGCCCGTTCGGTGCATTGACCGTGCCACCGTAAAAGCCGTATAATCCCCGTGTAATCCGATGCACGATTTGCACGAAAGCTGCGGCATTTTCGGTATTTACGCCCCCGGAGTAGATGTAGCCCGCGTCACTTTCTTTGCGCTGTATGCCCTTCAGCACCGCGGACAGGAAAGCGCGGGCATAGCTACGGCCGAGGGCGGGAAGATCTATATCCACACAGATATGGGCCTGGTTTCACACGCATTCAATGAGGACGAGCTGCTGCGCCTCAAGGGCAGTATCGCCATAGGCCATAACCGCTATTCCACCACCGGCTCCAGCGTTGCCTGCAATGCCCAGCCTATCCTGGTGGGCGCCACAGACTTGAGGTTGGCCCTGGGTCACAACGGCAATATAACCAACTCGGCCACCCTGCGGGCCGGCCTCGAGGAGCAGGGCTTCACCTTCAACTCGTCCACGGACTCGGAGGTGATTGCCTACCTGATGCTCTCCTCCCCGGAGAAAGATATCGAGGCCAAGATCAAGTATGCTATGCGGCGCATCCAGGGGGCCTACTCCCTGGTTATACTGGCGGGGGATAAGCTCTACGGCGTGCGCGACCCCATGGGCGTCAGGCCCCTGTCACTGGGGAGCATCGACGGTGGATGGGTGCTGGCATCTGAGACGTGTGCCCTCGACCACATCGGCGCCCAGTTCGTCAGGGAGATCGAGCCCGGTGAGATAGTTACCATCGACAACAACGGCGTGCGCAGCACCCATATCGAAAGCGAGCGCCAGGCCCTCTGCATATTCGAATATATTTACTTTGCACGCCCCGACAGCCTTCTCAACGGCAAACTGATTTACTCCACCCGGGAGCAGATGGGCGCAATACTGTCCCGCCAGCATCCCGTGGATGCCGACATTGTGATTGGTGTACCTGACTCGGCCACGGCAGCCGGCATAGGCTACGCCAGGGCTGCGGGCATCCCGTACCATGAAGGACTGATCAAGAACCGCTATGTCGGGCGTACCTTCATTGAGCCGGACCAGCGCCTGCGCGAGCTGGGCGTCAGGCTGAAGTTCAACCCGCTGACGCAGGAGATATCCGGCAAGCGACTGATTGTGGTGGACGACAGCATCGTGCGCGGCACTACCACCCCGCGTGTCATCAACATGCTGAGGAAGGCCGGGGCCAGGGAGGTGCATATGAGGATATGCGCACCGCCCATACGCTACCCCTGCTTTTTCGGCGTCGATATGGCTACCCGCTGGGAGCTGATAGCTGCCCACAAGACCGTGCCCGAGATCAAAGATTTCATCGGCGCAGATACCCTTGGCTACATCAGCATGGACGGCCTGATCGAGGCCGTAGGACTGCCCAGGGAAATATTCTGCGCGGCCTGCTTTACCGGCGATTACCCGATGCCGGTGCAGCTTGAGATGGACAAGTTACAACTGGAGACTCTTCCCCTGACCACAGCAAGGAGCCTCAGTGAAATCGAAACCTAAGGGCGCTTATGCCCAGGCCGGCGTTGACATATCGGCCGCCGACAAGACCAAGGACCTGATAAGGGAACTGGTGCGTCCCACGTTCGGCCCGGAGGTGTTGACCGATATCGGCCATTTCGGCGCATTCTTCAAGCTTAATAAGTACAGAGAGCCCGTGCTCGTATCGAGCTCGGATGGTGTGGGCACCAAGCTCAAGATAGCCGTCATCATGGACAAACACGATACGGTCGGCGTGGACCTGGTCAACCATTGCACCAACGATATACTGTGCTGCGGCGCCAGCCCCCTCTTTATGCTGGACTACGTGGCCCTGGGCAAGCTTCACCCGCACAAGGTGGCGGCTATAGTGTCCGGCCTGGCCCAGGCCTGCAGGGAGGTCGGCTGCGCCCTCATCGGCGGCGAGACGGCCGAGATGCCCGGCATGTACAGGTCGGCGGACTACGACTTGGCGGGATTTATCGTGGGTGTGGTGGAGAGGGACAGCGTGATCAGTGGGGAGAAGATAAGCCAAGGCGATGCCGTGATCGGGCTGGCCTCCAGCGGCCTGCATACCAACGGCTACTCGCTGGTGCGCAAGGTATTTGGCATAGATCGCGATGCCCTCGCCCTCAAGATGATCTACCCCGAGCTCGGTAGGACGCTGGGAGAGGATCTGCTGCAGCCGCACCGCTGTTATTTTAATGATCTTAAACCTTTCCTGGGGGAGATTCACGGTATGGCGCACATAACCGGTGGGGGGCTTGTGGGGAACATACCGCGCATCCTGCCGCAGGGCTGCTCGGTGGAGATAGACAGGTCCTCGTGGCAGGTACCGGCCATATTCGACCTTATACAGAAGAAAGGCAGCGTCAAGGATGAAGAGATGTTCCGCGTCTTCAATATGGGCATAGGCATGGTCGTGATGTGTGGGAAGGACAGCGCCACCGAAATGTTGGAAAAACTACCCGGCGCCTGCAGCATCGGCAGGGTTATCAGGGCCAACGGAAGCGAGAGAGTGGTAATACGGTAAAGGGGGAGCTATGCGAGCAATCCTGAGCGTTTCCAACAAGGCCGGGCTGGTCGGTTTCGCCAAACAGCTGGAGAGCATCGAGTTTGAGATATACAGCACCGGTGGCACTAAAAAATCGTTGACCGAGTCGGGCCTCAAGGTACGTGGCATATCGGATATAACGGGATTTCCCGAGATACTGGATGGGCGGGTCAAGACGCTGCACCCGATGGTGCACGGCGGCATACTTGCAAGGCGTGACTTGGGCCGGCATATGCAGGAGTTGGATAGCCACAAGATCGGGCTGATCGACCTGGTAGCGGTCAACCTCTATCCCTTTGTCGAGACTGTTTCCAGGGCAAACGTGACGCTGGAAGACGCCCTGGAGAATATCGATATCGGCGGCCCGACCATGATCCGGGCTGCGGCCAAGAATTTCCCGGCGGTCCTGGTGGTAGTGGACCCGGCGGATTACGATACGGTGATCGAAAAATTGAAAGAGGACCGTCTTGACCAGACCTTCCGCCGAAAGCTGGCGCAGAAAGCCTTTCAGCATGTAGCGATCTATGACACGGCCATCTCGCAGTACCTGTTGGAGGGCGAGACATTTCCCGGGGACCTCACCTTATCGCTGCAGAAGATGTATAACCTTCGCTACGGCGAAAACCCGCACCAGCAGGCGGCCCTGTACGTGGAGAAAGTGGCAGGGCGTCATCCCTGGGGGATCACGCAGGTAAAACGGCACTCAGGACCCGAGCTTTCCTTTAACAATTTCCTTGATATCGACTCGGCCTGGAACGTGGTGAGCGATTTCGTGGAGCCCGCCGTGGCCGTGATCAAGCACACCAATCCCTGCGGACTTTGCAGCAACAACGACCTGCCCGAGGCCTACCGCAGAGCGCTGGCCGGTGACCCCGTGGCGGCCTTCGGGGGGATCGTGGCTGTAAACAGGGTCATGGATATCGCCCTGGCCGCCGAGGTGGATAAGACACATTTCGACGCTGTCATTACAGGGGGATATACGGAAGAGGCGCTGGCGTTGCTGGGCCGCAAGAAGAGCCTGAGGTTGCTATCCATGCCGGATGAGTCGCGCGCACCCGCGGGGAACATGGTGGAATTCCGTCCCATCACGGGAGGGTTCCTCTCACAGCTTAAGGATTTCTATACCGGCGAAGAATTCAAGCCCAGGGTAGTAACCAGGCGGGAGCCGACCCAGCGGGAGTGGGACGACCTCTTCTTCGCATGGAAAGCGGTCAAGCATATAAAATCCAACGGTATAACACTTGCTAAAGACCGCACGCTGATGGGTATGGGCGCAGGCCAGCCCAACCGCTCGGTCAGCGCGCAGATCGCTTTGGAGCGGGCAGGCGATAAATCGAAGGGGGCGGTGCTGGGCTCGGACGCCTTCATCCCCTTTCCGGATACGGTGGAGTTGGCCGCCGCAGGCGGCGTAACTGCAGTGATACAGGTCGGAGGATCGATCAGAGACCAGCAGTCCATCGAGGCGGCCGATAAACACGGGATGGCCATGGTCTTCACCGGCGTAAGGCATTTCAAGCATTGAGCAAAGGCGCTAAAATAAGAGCAGGCGGTGCAGCTATGATGATGATAAATATAGACACATTCAACGAGGCCAGGGGCAAGCTCGGCAATCCCGCAACAAGGCAGGAGGGCATTGAGGCTCTGCGTAAGATGCTGGATATAAAGCAAGCGCACCTGTGGAGGTCCGAGGCCATCGCGCCCTGCTGCGGCAACCTGAGCGGGTTCGCCTGCCAGCTCGGCGAGGAGACACAGCTCCTGGAGAAATCGCTGCCGCTTTTGGAAAAGGGTGATGTGGAAGGGGCAAAACCGATGCTGGACAGGCTGGCGCTGCTGATTGGTTATGGCATGGGGCAGAAGGAGACGCCGGAGCTTATCCAGCGGCTGACCGATTCAACCAGGCCGGCCCATTCGAAATAATTCAAATTACAGATCGGCGGAGGTAGACATGAGCAAGCGGAGGGCTATAATCCCCAGGGGCTGGGAGATCTACGAGCACCTGACCTTTGCGCCGGCTGTGCGCAGGGGCAACATGCTCTACATCTCGGGCACGGACGCCACCGAGATCGACCTGCAGACAGGCAAGCTTGTGATTAAGGGAGATATCGTGCAGCAGTACAGGACCATCTATCTGAAGATGAAGATGATACTGGATGAGGCGGGCGCCACCTTCGACGATGTGGTCTGGACCTGCGATTATATCCGCACTAAGGAAGGGTATAAAGGCACGTCCGCCGTCAGACGTGAGTTCTTCGGCGCCAGCTTCCCGGCCTCCACCGGCATCGTGGTCCAGGACCTGCTGAGCAAAGATGCACTGGTGGAAATGGACGCCGTGGCCATGCTCGACAGTTAGCATGCATAAAACCCTGGTCATCGCCCACCGCGGCTTCCACAGGGACTTCCCTGAGAACACTGTCGAGGCTTTGAAGGCCGCCCTGGACCTCGGGGTGGACGGGGTCGAGTTCGACGTGCAGGAGACGGCGGACGGCGAATTCGTCATCCACCATGATGATGATATAGATGGCTGCAGCATCGATGGTCTTTCGCTGGCTGAGATAGCTACACACAGGGTTCGAGACGGTTACCGTATACCTTTATTGCAGGATGCTCTGGAAGCCGTTGGCAGGGGACTGGTACTGCTGGTTGAACTAAAGAAAGTACGGTCCCTGGAGAAGTTTCTGGCGATACTGAGCCGCTATGTTGATGAGGCATGGACGGTGCTGGTTTCCTTCGATGCCGGGCTGGTCGAAAAACTCACGGCGCTTGCGCCGGAATTTCCCCGCGCCGTTATCAGAGAACCTGGCGGCAGCGGGCATACCACCACCACTGCCGGCACGTCCGGATTTACACAGGTAGCCGCCAATATAGTAACGGGCGACCTGGTGAAAGAGGCGCATGCCAGGGGTGACCGGGTGTTCGTCTGGGACGGTGGGGACGAGGAGTGTCTGCGGCGGGCTTTGAGCTGCGGGATCGACGTGGTCATGACCGACCGTCCCGATGTTGTAATCAGGGAAGTCCGAAAGCTATAAGCGCAGCCTGTCCAGGCGGTCCCCGGCTAGTTTGCAGGCAGCGGGTGAGATGTCGATACCGATCCACCTGCGACCCAGTTTCTGGGCGGCGGCCAGGGCCGTGCCGCTGCCGCAAAAAGCGTCCAGCACGATATCCCCTTCGTTGCTGCCGGCGGTAACTATTCTCTCCAGTAAGGCCTGGGGCTTCTGCGTAGGATAGTCCAGCCGCTCGCGACTGGTCCTGCCCACCATATTTATCTCCCAGTAATCTTTCATGCCGACCTGCGTATACCAGCCGGCCTCGTCGCGGTACTCTTCCACACCCTGGAACCTGTAGGGCTTCAGCCCGCGGTTATAAGATTTCTCTCTCAGCCCGTTGAAAACATAATCGCCCGTTTTGGAATAGAAGAGGATGATGTCATGTTTGCGAGAGAAACGCTTACGCGGGCTGGCGCCCCCCGACCTGTAACACCAGACTATTTCATTCTGGAAATTTGCGTAGCCGAATAGCTCGGGACTGTCCAGCAGCACCTTGACGTAATGCGATGCGTGCCAGTCGCAGTGATAATAGAAGCTCCCCGTCGGCTTTAAAACGCGGTGCAGCTCTCTGATACGCGGCTTCATGTAGCGCAGATAAGCATCGACGCCGTCGAATTTGTCGCTAAAGCGCCTGTTAATTTCCTTTGCAGAGGTGTTGTAGTCGCGGTTGGAGTTGAAGGGAGGATCGATATAGAGCAGGTCGATGCTTTCAGATGCTATGTCCTTCAGCTTCACCAGGCAGTCGCCGCAGTAGATAACACCGGTCTTCACGGATTTATTGTATCACGCGGGATGCCCTTACCGGGGTTTAATGCTATCATAGGATAAAATCAGGTACGCGAGTGGTTTTAGTGTGAAGGAGCCAGCAATCAACCAGGTGAAGTCGTTTATCCTGCCCTTTACGGTGCTGCTTATCATACCAGCCACTATACTGTGGGCGACAGGCTTTAAAATAGGCTGGGGGTTGGGGCTGCCCTGGGACGGCGTGATCGTGCTGGCGGGGGCGCTACTGATGGGGAGCGGGTTGTACTACCTCTCTATCACTATCTGGCTTTTCATCAACATCGGCAGGGGTACGCTGGCGCCCTGGTCTCCCACCAGTAAGCTGGTGGTCATCGGTCCTTACCGCCATGTGCGGAACCCCATGATCAGCGGCGTATCGATGACATTGCTGGGCGAATCAATAGTCGTCGGTTCGCTCGGAATATTCATCTTGTTCCTGCTGTTTTTCATCATAAACCATATTTATTTCATATATTGTGAAGAGCCCGGTCTGGCCACGAGGTTCGGCGATGAATACCTGGCATATAAAAGGAACGTGTCGCGCTGGATACCCAGGCTGCGGCCGTGGACCGGCCAATAAGAGGAGTTAAAATGGCATTTCAGAGATCCGACCTGGTCAATTTCTATTCCCACCTGCTGGGCGCCGTAGCATCGCTGGCGGGATATATAGTACTGCTGTGCAACTCTTCCGGCTCCATGACAAAAATAGTCCTTTCCAGCGTTTACAGCCTGAGTGCCATCTTCATCTTTACCTGCAGCTCTATTTACCACGGGCAAAAGGCTGGCGAAGATGAGCGCAATCCCTGGCGCCGTCTGGACCATATAGCGATATTCTTCATGATAGCAGGCACTTATACACCTATAGGCTATATCTACATGGACGGCTGGTGGCGCTGGGGCATCATCAGCGCGCAGTGGCTGCTTGTCATCCTGGGATTTGTCTTCAAGCTCGTTTATATCCACGGCCCGCGCTGGATGACCACAGTGATCTACGTCCTCATGGGCTGGATGGTAGTGGTACCCCTTTTATGGGGACCTCTGCTGGCCACAATGCCGCTCCAATCACTCTTGCTGCTATTAGCCGGCGGCGTTGCCTACACCCTGGGGGCGGTTTTCTACGCCCTCAAAAAGCCGAATCCTATTCCCGGCGTCTTCGGCTTTCACGAGATATTCCACCTGTTGGTCATCGCAGGAGCTGTACTGCACTACATGGTGATCTACTATGCGATAACAGGGTGACCTTTCCTTCCCAGTAGCTCCCGCAATGGCGGGACGGAGGATGAGTATGAAAATCGAAATGCTGGGTGCGCACAATACGGAAACCGATAAGGCCAGGCTGCCCTGCCTGCTGGTGGACGGTGTGATTGCGTTGGATGCAGGGGGCCTCACTTCCTCTCTCACATTGCAGAGGCAGCAGGCGGTCAGGACGGTGTTGCTGACGCACCACCACTTCGATCATTCGAAGGACCTCATAATGCTCTGCGCCAACGGCCCGCAGGAGCCGGCGAGCTTGGAGGTCTTTGGTCTGCCCGCCACTTTAGAAGTGGTTTACCACTACCTGATGGACGGCCAGATGTACCGCGACTACACCAAGTGGCCATCGGTGGAGAGTCCCCGGCTGATGTTGAGGCCGGTCGAGCCCCTGAAAACGTTTATGATTGGTAACCTCGAGATCACTCCTGTTCCCGTTACCCATTCCGTGCCGTCCGTGGGTTTCCTGATTTCGGCCCCGGGCGGCAAATCATTCTTCTACACCGGCGATACCGGGCCCGGGTTGGGTCGTTGCTGGCAGACCGTCTCGCCGGACCTGCTCTTCATCGAGGTTACGGGCCTTGACCGTATGCGGGAGGAGATGGCGAAACTGAGAGGGCACCTTACTCCAGCGATGCTGGTCGAGGAGCTAAATGAATTCCGCCGCATCAGGTCATACCTGCCGCGCATTATCATCACTCATATTCCTACAGCCTTCGAGGAAGAGATGCGCGCCGAGCTCGATGCTGCCGGTAAGCAACTCGAAATGGAACTGGAGGTTGGGTACGAAGGGCTAACGATCGATCTATAATTATGTAGTTATGAACGCAACGAAGAAATCCCTGAAATGGTGGGGCGAATCTTCAGGTGCGCCCGATAATGCCATCGGGCGGGTTTGAAAACCCGCCCCTACAGATTGGGGCGTCGCTCCGCTCCCCGCAATGACGGCAACCAGATTACAGCTTGGTAATATCGAAGGGGGTCATCTTGCCGTCCGGTGAGTAATCGTAGAAGCCCTTGCCGACCTTGCGTCCCAGCCTTCCGGCCTTGAGCATTTTCTCCATCAGGGGCGATGATGCCGCGATATCCGAGGCGCCCAGCGCCGCGAAGGATTTGCCCACGCGCACGTAGGTATCGATACCCGCGTTATCTGCAATCTCGAAGGGTCCGATATTCCAGTTGAAGCCGTAACGCATGCCTTTGTCGACATCTTCAACCGAGGCGATGCCTTTCTCCACCAGCGACAGCGCCTCACGGAAGGACACGCCGCTGATGCGGTTCATGATGAAGCCGGGTATATCCTTCATGACCTTTACCGGGTACTGGCCGAGTGAAGCTATGAAATCCACGCTCTTGCCAAATACGGCATCGGAGGTCTTCTCACCCCTAATGACCTCAACCAGCCTCATCATGGGCACCGGGCCGAAGAAATGCAGGCCGACCACCCTTTCGGGGCGTCTGGCCAGGGAGGCCAGGCGTGTGATGGGTATGCTGGAGGTGTTGGAGGCCAGGATCGTCTCGACCGGGCAGGAGGCGTCAAGGTCCCTGAACATCTCCTTTTTCAATTTCTCGTCCTCGAAGACTGCTTCAATGACCCACCGGCACGAAGGGGCCATAGAGAAGTCACTGACGGCGGAGATTCTATCCTGGACCGCCTGGGCGCTATCCTTGATCCGGCCTTTGCCGGCAAGCTTCTCGGTAGACCACTTGATCTGCGCCAGGCTCTTTGCGATTGCTTCCGGATTTACATCCTGCAGGTATACGTTATAGCCCGCCTGCGCAGTCACCTGGGCGATGCCTCCTCCCATGAATCCCGCTCCGATGACCATGACGTTATCCATAATAAAGCTCCTTAAGTGGGTTTTGTATTCTAAAATAAAGCCTGCTTATTGTGCATAAATTTGCGGGATTTTGCAATATGTGTCCGGTCGGCGTACAACGCAGGGGCGGGTTTAAAAACCCGCCCGCAGTGCCGGGCGCACCTGAAGATACGCCCCTACAGACGTGTGTCTCCGTTTTCCCGGTATATGTACGGATAAAGCGCGAGGCCTGCCTTTATTATATAATAATTAACGCCGCCTCAGAGGGCACTCTCCCGCAGGGTGGCCGTCGAATAACTTTTTTACGGAGGTATCCCCCATGCCTTTAGTCGAATGGAGCGTTGACGAAAATATAGCGTTGCTCACCATGAATAACGGTGAGAACAGGTTCAGCATAGGCTTTTGCAATGAGCTTCTCAATGCCCTGGACGATATCGAAAAGAAGACCGCCGTCAATGCGCTGGTGGTGAGATCCGCCGACGAAAAAATCTGGTGCAACGGCATGGACCTCGACTGGCTGGTGCCTGCTATCGGCCGCAAGGATCCCGACGTGGAGAAGTTCTTCAAAACACAGGACCAGGTATACAGGCGCATAACTTTCTATCCTATGATAACGGTGGGGGCGCTTACCGGGCATGCGTTCGCCGGCGGAGCCATACTGGCCTGCTCCTTCGATTTTCTCTTCATGCGCGCCGACCGCGGTTTCCTCTGTTTCCCTGAGGTCAACCTCAACATCCCCTTCCTGCCTTATATGGACGCCCTGATCAAGAGGACCCTGCCCATGCACAAGGTATTTGAGGCCCAACTGACCGGCAAGCGCTTCACGGCTGCCGAGCTTGAAAAATGCAACGCTGTCCGCAAGGCCTGCCTATCGGCTGACGAGACTGTTAAAGAGGCCGTGGCCTTCGCCAAAAGCTTGAATAAGGGCAGGGGTATCGTGACTGAGATGAAAAAAATCATGAATGCCCGGATCGGTGAGTTCATGGATAACGTGGAAATGCCTAACCTGGATGGAGGCAGCGTCCCAATTAAATAGGTACGCCAATTAGACTTGATGAAAACCGGTCACATTCGACGCAAAGCAGTTCTCGTCTTAATACTGCCTTTAATCAGCATAGCAGCTATTCTGGGTGCATGCGGCGGTCCCGGCATAGTAGATTCACTGGTAACAGTGCAGGCTGACGATGCGGTTGTCAGCGGTATAATCGTGGACAATGCCGGCTATATCGTCACCGGCAGCGACGTTCTGGGCGATGCCGGCGCTCTATCCGTTGAGCTTAAGCCGGGGCAGAGCTATACAGGCCGTTTGATCTGTAGGGACAGCGTCAGGGACCTGGCCGTAATTAAAATGGAAGGCGATTACCCTGCGCTCAAGCCAGCCTTGATGGGAGATTCCGATCTATTGGGGCAGTGGGAGGAAGTGACTGCCTGGATTTTCAAACCCGGCGCTTCCGGCCCGGAAGGGTCAAAAGGCAATGTGACCTTGCTGACCAAAGACGAGGGAATTGCCTACCTGCAGACGAATGCCGCACTGGACCCCTCAGCGGCGGGAAGCGCCGTCCTGAATCAGGCCGGTGAAATGGTGGGCATGGTTTCCTGGAATGCCGGCCGGCCGGGCCGCGAAGGCTATGCGCTGGCATCTAACGAGGTGAAAACAGTGCTAGCCCGGGCACAGGAAGCGGAGGCTGACCCGCTCACTATTGCGCCGGTAGATCCCCCCGCCGTTTTCAGCGACCACGCTGTAATATCCTGGAAGACCAACCGCCCGGCAACCGGCCAGGTCGAGTTCGGGCCAAAAGCTTCGTACGGCAACAAGACGGCCCTGGATACTACCATGCTGACCGACCATGCGGCCGTGTTGCAGGGGCTGGTGCCCAAAACGACTTATTATTTCCGCGTGATTTCAGTCGATTGCTGCGGCAACACCGTCGCATCAAAAGGATATACGTTAACGACCACTGCAGCCGGCGCACAGGGGGGCGTATTCACCATCTCAAATATAGATGTCTATGACATCACCAGTTCAGCCGCGTCGGTTAGATGGATTTCCAACAAACCGGCTACGGGCACTGTCAACTATTGGGTGGACAAAGCGGCCGAATCCGATAGTGAAACCGATAATAATTTTGTGTACGAACACAAATTCAGGCTGAACGGCCTCACACCGGATACGCGCTACAGCTTGGGCATAAAATCCGAGACTGATTTCGATGAATTTGCTGAACAGGCACTGGACCCCTTCACAACGCCGCCTAAATCACCTGTCTGCTGCAAAATGAACTGCAGGATACTCGAGTTCTCCTTTAAAACGCTCCAGGGGACCGATTTTACTAACAAGGATATCGCAGGTAAGAAGGTATTTATCGTCTTCACCAAGACCAGCTGTTCGACCTGCATGCAGCAGGCGCTTTTCCTGAATGACATTTACCGCGACTGGCCAAAGGGCACTGACATGCTGATGTTCATGGTGGCCAGCAGCGAGAAGAAGGCCGATATCGAGGAATGGATCAAGAAATACGGGCTGGTAATGCCTGTTTATATGGACTCGACAGCAAATTTGGCCAGCGAATGCCAGTTCCGGACCATACCTACGGCGCTCTTTTTGGATACTGGATCGGTCATCAGGGATTACAAGAGCGGCGGATTCGGCAATAAAAAAGACATGGAAGCGTCGTTGAAGCGTTTTTACGAGGTGGCGCGATAGCGGCGCTGTAAATATTCACCGGATATAAAAAAGGCGGGCGCCCCGCACGGGGCGCCCGCCTTTTGATTTTACAGCTAAGACCTGAATATGATGCTGAGTGCACCTGCAAGATCGATGGTATCACCGTCCTTGAGTGCGTGCCTGCCCGCCCCCTTGATGGCGGAACCGTTCAGCCTGGTGCCGTTGGTGCTGCCATGGTCCTCGATGTAGCACTGGCCGTTTTCATAGCTGACCGTGATGTGCTGCCTGGATATAAGGTCGGCCTTATCAGGGGAAACCATGGACTGGAAATCCCTGCGTCCGAGGGGATTGCCGTCGCCTGCCAGCGAAAGCTCGCTGCCATTAGAGGCAACGAATTTGGCAGCCGGTGCTACAGCTACCGGCGTGGTTTTGGGGGAACCTGTTGCCGGCAACGTGGCCACCGGTGAAGTCACAGCCGGCATGGCGCCCCCGCGTGCGGCGCCGTAATGAGCGCCCTGCGCAACAGGCTTTCTCAGCAACAGGATGACTATTATCATGGCAGCGGCAGCCAGCAGGGCGATAAGCAGGATGTAGGGCAGCCACCAGGCCAGTGTCGCACCGCTGTTGCTGGTGGGGGCCTGACTTGTAACGGGAGCTGTTTCCACCGTACCGGTATAAGTGCTGCCGGTGTAATAAGTGCTGCCGATATAGGGAGCCACTGTCACCGTGGTGCTGGCCACCACAGTGCCGGCGCTATTGGATGCGGATAGTGTGTAAGTAGTCGTGTAAGCGGGGGTCACAACATATACACCGGTAGTGGGAACAGAGCCCACCGACGGGGATATGCTGATATCGGCCGTATTATTCACCGTCCATGACAGCGTGGACGACTGTCCCGGCTGGATGTAGCTGGGGTTAGCTGTGAATGAGCTGATGACTGGGGTATAGACCGGGGTAGGTGTGGAAGGCACTACCACGTAGGGATACGTAGTCGATATCCAGGAACTGTAGTACCACGGATAGTTATATGCGTAACGCGGGTAGTATGGCACAATTGGATAGGGTGGATTGGGATAGGGTGGATTGGGATGAATAGGCCCGGGTGGAAATGGAGGCGGAGGGTACGGAGGAGGGCCCGGAGGAGGTGCAGGAGGGGCTGGTGGAGGGACAGGACCTGGTGGTGGAGGGAATGGGCCGGGTGGGAAAGCCGCTCCGGAAGTGCCTGCAGGCGGCTCAGAGCCGGCCGGGGCTGTGAGTGGTGATTCGGGTGGCAGAGGGGGTGGTGGAAGCGAATCGTCGGGCGGCGGTTCCGTCGGCGGTATGGCCTCGGCTATAAGTGTAGGTGGCAAGGATGACTCCACCGGCGCCGGATCTGAATCGGTCACAACCGGGTCTTCAATCACCGGATCCGGCGGTGTAGCAACCGGCTCGGGATCTGTTGTAACTACGGTCTCAACTACCGGATCTGGTGGCGGAGCAACCGGCCCGGGATCAGGCGCGACCGTGGTTTCCTCCTCGGTGGCCGGGGGTATCAGCTCCGGGTCAACGGGAGTTTCAGAGGGCGCCGGTTCGTCCTCGTAGAACAGGCTGGCGGCCTGGACAAGGGACACGTCCTGCGCCGCGGAGGCCGGCGTAAGCGGCAGCATGAGCACAGAGCATACTAAAAGCGCTGCCGCCAGGAATTGAACTGTCTTTTTAATGATCATCTTATTCTCCTCTTGGATAGCTATATTTTAAAGGTGATACTCAATTTATCGGCCAGCTCAACGACATCGCCGTCGACAAGTGCCTGTCTGCCGCTGGCACGGATCTCCGAGCCGTTGATCCTGGTACCGTTTGTGCTGTCGCGATCCTCTATGTAGTATTTTCCATCTTCATACCATATATTGATGTGTTGCCTGGAGATAAATGAGGCCCTGTCCCCCGGCAAAAGTTTTTCGAAATCCTGGCGGCCGAACGTTCTGGTGTTGCCGGCCAGCAGCATCTCGCTGCCGTCGGGCATCACCAGCTTGGCCGGCGGAGCTTCCGCAACGGAAGTGGACACCCCGGGGTCGCCTGCTGCTGATGTGGCGGCGGTGGATGTAGCGGCGCCAGCCCGTGTGCCTGATGCATGCGTTGATTGTGATGCCCTGGGCCTCCTGACCATCATTATGACTATCACTGTAGCGGCTATGGCCAGAAGTCCCAAAAGGCCGTAAATCAGGTAGGGCGGCTGCTCCACTATAAGGGTTACTGCTGCCTGCTGCGTCGTGCCGTCGATGTATGTGGCGGTGAGGTCGTACGTGGTCGTTTTATCAGGCCTTACCGTCGCCGTTCCTACGGCATCTACGCTACCCAGGCCGGCTATAAAGACCTGAATCGCGGCAGGGGCGTTCCATGCAAGAATGGTGGATTGCCCGGACTGGATGGTGGGCTGCTGTACGCTCAATGTGGGCGATACCCTTGGTATGACATTGATAGTAGTGGAAGACGTGACCGTGCTGCCGGAGCTTCCCGTCGCCGACAGCGTGTAATCAGTCGTTGTGCCGGGGGTGACGGTCGTTGAACCAGATGTGCCGACCGTCCCTATCCCGGGGGTTATAGAAACGCTGTCGGCGTTGCTGGTGCTCCAGGTGAGGGTAACGGTCTGTCCAAAATCTATTGAGGATGCGTTGGCGCTGAAGGAGTTGATCTCCGGCTGGTATACCGGCCAGGGTGACGGCCCATTGTAGGGCGAGATATTGCCGCGCGTGTAACTGAAGCTCAGCGTGCGTGTCGACCAGGAGAAGCCGGAATTGTACCACATCTTCCAGACATAGACCCCGTCCGGATCCCAGGATTGAGCGCTGAATGGACCGATGCGCCACACGCCCGCATAGGGCCTGTACCACCTGTAACACAGCCAGTGGCCATAGGGGGTGCTTCCGGGAGGGTAGTATTCCCACAGGTAGAAGTATCCAGGGCCGTCAAATGACACGACCAGGTAGCACAGGTCGTTGCGGTGCAGGTTGTACAGCGTTTGGCCGTGGCTGGTTACCAGGTAGGCGTTTACAATGGACCCGGCGGCTCCAGCCGGAGGTGATGGCGGGACTGTCATCTGCAGGCCGGGCCAGGTCTGGTTGTAAGTATCAACTCCGACCGGGGGCTCCACCATCTCACCGCCCTCGGACGGGGGTTGCCAGCCTTCATCCGGGTTGAGCGGCGGGGATGGCTGGGCCTGGACGGGTGAAAATACGGCAGCCGTGGCCGATACGACTATGAATGCGATCAGCAGCGGTATCATTATCTTTTTCATATACATAATCACCTCCCAGGTGATCTCTTTGCTTTATTTAAAGTATATGGATGTATTCACCGCCCTGCATGACCCCGTCCTTACAAGTGCCTGACAATTTTCAAAAAAATGGTGGTTTGCTGCAATACAGGCCGGGCAAGGCCGTCCTTGAATGAATCAAATAGACGGTAAGCCGGCTTTAAACTTTAAGCTGACCTTGCCGGCCATCTCGATCACGTCTCCATCTTGCAACTCCACCGAACCCTCGCCCCGTATATTACGGCCGTTGATCGTAGTGCCGTTAGCGCTGCCCATATCCTCGATATGAGGCTTTCCGTCCTCGAAGCTGATCCTGAAGTGCTGCCTCGATACAGCTCCCAGTTCATCCAGTCCCAGCGACCTGGCAACCTCGGCCCGCCCGATTACTTCGCCTTCGACTCCCAGCCGTATCTCCAGGCCGTTGGGCAATTCCAGGGTGGCTGCGCGAGCGCCGTGCGCCGGTGGACGTGATGGCGCCGACGGCTGCTCAAGCAGTTCTACCAGCGGCTGCCTCTCTGCCTTTTGCAGGTAACGCCGTTCGCGCATGGATCGGCGGGCAAACCATCCCATGAGCACAATGACGACGATAATGGATGGGGCAACCAGCAGGGTCACGGGATTGACTAAGAAGTTCAGCAGCCGGTCACCTGCTGATGCCGGCTGAGGGGTAACGGGGACCGAAGCCGGTTGCGCTGTATCCCCCGTGCCTTTGCTGTAATTCCAGTATACAAGGGAGCTGTTTTGTGCCCCGCTGTCGCCGGGCGCCCACTCGCCGTTTGCATGGAAGCGTAGCCTGTAGATGTGCTGGCCTTCCGGCTCGTCCTCGCCCGGCCTGAACGGGCCAAGCCTCCACTGCCCGGGCTCTGGCAACTGCCACTTGTAGGCAATCCAATTGCCCTGGTTTTCGCTCCCCTGCGGGTAATATTCATAGATATACAACCAGCCCGGGGCATTGATATCGATATCGAGGTACCATTGCTCGCTGCCCGAGATATTGCGGTAGCCCGTGGCGGACGTTCCCCACAGATCTGCAGTCAGCCCGGGCGATGTGCTTGGAGGCTGAGACGTCTCACCCTGCAATATGAAGGGAACCGGCGGTTTAATCTCTTGATGCAGGGTATCGGTCGTGGGGTCGGGGATAGTAGAGTTTTCGGTGGGGGCGCCCATAGCATATGCGCAAACGTGTGTAATAGCAACGGCGCCCAGGCAGGCGAACAGAAGGGCCAGCGAGAAGATCAATATAGATCCCCGCCGGCTCATGTGGATACCTCCACTGCTTTCACCTGGCCGGCGCTTGAAGCCAGGAGGGCTGAATGCATGGCCACGGCGCCGGCAAACCGGCTGCCCGGGGAAAACATAATAGTCTGCGCAAGGCAACGTGAAGTCCTTTTGGATACGCCTGCCGAAATCATGTAATCGGCCACCGTGCCAGCCTCTACATAATTGCGCGGCCAGTTGGTATGGATCAGTTCGCTGCACAGGTCGTTGGGCTGCCTGAGTGTGAGCAGATAGATACAGGTTTGGGCCAGCCCGCACAGGTCGCAGCGCTGGTCGCTCTCACCTCCGATAAATAGTTCAGGTATGTCAAAACCCTTATTGGCGATCTGGGTGAAGGGGTCAGTCCTGACTGTATCCTTCTTCATGCTCTCCAGGCTTTTGGCCGTGCCGAAATCGATGAGCTTGATGTCGCCGTTTCCGCTGAGCATGATGTTTTTGGGGTTAACGTCCCTGTGCACTATACCGGCAGCGTGGATATAGGCCAGGGCATCCAGCGCCTGCCCTGCCCATATCAGTACCTTGTGCTCGCCTGCTGATGACCTCGGCGAGGAGGACATTATGGTTTCCCCTGTTACAAGCTCCAGCACCAGGTGTAACTCTCCCCTGTAATAAAAATCATCCAGATACGTGACTATGTTGGGATGTTGCAGCCTTTTGAGGAAATCGGCTTCCTGGTGCAGCTTGTCAAGGTAAACGTTGTCCATGGTAGTGCCCCTGCGTGGCGTTTTGATGATGCATTGCCTGCCGCTGGTGCGGTCCCTGGCCAACCAGATATTTGCCATGCCCCCCTGTTTGAAGGCCGGAGCTTTGAGCTCGTAGCGGCCGTTAATGCGGCTCTTATTTTGGGGTTGGGCAGCCTGTTGCTGAGGCTTTCCCTGGTGTAAGGCTGCGGCCCTCATTTTACGCCGCTGGATCTCCTGGATTATGGCAACTGTTACCGGCACACTGGTGAAAACCAGCGCTATGACTATAACGATGATGGTGGGATCATCCATCAGTCTATTTTCACCCCCGTCTTTGCCGATACCAGCGCCTGCCATGAAGGGAGGCTGGCAGGGCTGGCGATGATAACCGATATATTATCGGGGCCGCCGACCAAATTGGCCTGCGAGATAAGGTCGTCGCAGGCCTGCGCGGGGCTCTGTGAGGCAAGCACCGTTTCCTCTATTTTGCCGGGAGGAAGTACTCCGCAAAGGCCATCGGAACACAGGAGCACGTTGTCCCCGGCGTAAAGCTTGATCTGTATCAGGTCTGGAACGCTGTCGGCGCTGTATCCCAGGACTCGCGTTATCTCGTTGCGGCGCGGGTGGGCCAGCGCCTCGGAGGGCGATATCTGCCCGATATCTACCAGCTCCTGTACCACGGAATGGTCAGTTGTGACTTGAATAGCCTCCCTGGAGTTGATGATGTAACAGCGGGAGTCGCCGATATGTGCCAGGTACATATCCGGGCCTACAATAAGGGCGGTAGTAAGCGTGGTCCCCATGCCCTGCAAGGACTTTTCGGTGGCCGCCTCGATGACGGCGCTGTTAGCTTTGTTGAAGGCTGCGGCCATCAACGGCAGCCCGGGCACTGATGCCCGGGTCAGCAAGCCTGAGATACATTCGGCCTGGAAAATCCTGATGGCCAGGTCACTGGCTATCTCTCCGGCGTCGTGGCCGCCCATCCCGTCGGCAACGGCGAACAGCCCGGCCGATACCATGCCGGAGTGCGTCCGCAGGTCAAAGGTGCTGCAGAAAATACTGTCTTCGTTCAGCTTTCTTACCAGGCCGGTGTCCCAGCCATAACCTGTCTTCAATCGAATCTCCCTCGTTTGCTTTTTAACTTACCTTGAAAATAAGTGTGGCCCCCGGCTGCCTGGCCAACTCTATACTGTCGCCATCACGCAGTGGGCGCCTGCCCTTATGGTGGATATCGATATTGTTTACCCTTGTGTGATTCGTGCTGCCGGTGCCGTCGCGCCCATGATCCTGAACATAATAAGTGCCATTCTCACACGTTACCAGTAGATGCTGCCTGGATACGCTCATCAGTGCATCCTGCGGAAGTTTGCCGTCAAAGTTACTGCGCTGGATGAATTGCGGGTTGGCCGTGAGAACGATCTCCTCACCCCACAGCATGATCAGTTTCGCTGCAGCCCTCTCCGGCGCAGCTTGAATAATCTCCTCGGCAACAGTGTCGTTGACTTCAGCTTCCTGCTCCCCTTCCAGATAATGGCCGCAGCTGTAACAGAAAAAGCTGCCGGCGCCGTTCAAGCCATGACAGGCCGGGCAGATCACGCTGATGCTTATTACCTCTTCCATTACGATCACACAAGTCTAAGCTGTTGAAGGTTATACTGCTTGACAGCTTGCTGACGAATACCTAATATAAACCTGACATATATAATCTCTGCGACGAGTGTCTCTGATATATTATACTGCAACAGGAAACGCAGGTTGCATATAGCTGGAGGCCGAATTTGGCTTTCATCATAGTTAAGAAAGGCGATGCCGAGGATATCGGCAGAATATTCACCCTGAGCAAGGCCAGCACGGTGGTCGGCCGCCGCACCCCCAAATATAAGCCCGATATCGAGTTAAGCGACGAGTCGGTCTCACGGCGGCATGTTGAGATCGTTGAAAAGGACGGCCACTACCAGTTGCGGGACCTGGGCAGCACAAACGGGACCATGCTCGATGACGACAGGATACTGCCCGGCAGACTTTATGACCTGAAGCACAACTGCAAGATCGGGCTGGGGGCGGCAGCGGGTCCGGCGCATATCCTGTTGGTATTCAAAGAGTCGGAGAGCACCAACCTGCTGAGCAGGAGGGGGGTGGAACAGGCAGGTCAGGTCATTGCTACGGAGGTAAGCTGGTTGGAAGTTGACGAGGCCAGGAAGGAGGTCCGTGTGGACGGTGGGCCCGTAAAGCTATCACGGAAGGAGTACGAACTGCTGATTTTCCTTTATGGCAATGCCGGGGCGGTCTGCCTGCGTGACGAGATCATCAAGGTAGTATGGGCCGATAGCCAGGACTGGGCTGCGATATCGGATGCAACCCTTGACCAGCTTGTGCACCGCCTGCGCGAGAAAGTTGAACCTGATCCTGCCAACCCCTCGCGCATCGTCAGCCGCAAAGCCTTCGGATATATGCTGGTTTAACTGGTATAAAAGGAATCTAATAGTTGAAAGGCCGGTCCTTCCACCACGGGTAAAACGCGGGCATGTCCTTGCCCGGTTTCATGGGGAAGGCTGGCGCCCTTTTCTCGAGGAACGACATGATACCTTCTTTGGCGTCCGGCATGCCGAAGATCCAGTTTAGCGCCTTTGACTCAAGCTGATGAGCCTCCATGGGGTGGTCGGCGCCCAGCATCTTCCACATGAGCTGCCGGCAGATAGCCACCGAGATCGGTGACGAATTGTTTGCGATGCGGGCGGCGATCTCGCGGGCACGGGGCAGCAGCGCATCAGGCTCCAGCAGTTCGCTCACAAGGCCTCTCTCGAAGGCCTCCTGCGCATTGAACACCCTGCCGCTGTAGACCCACTCGCTTGCCACGCCGATGTTCACCAGCCGGGTTAAAAACCAGCTGGCGCAGCCGTCAAAGATGATCCCGCGCCGGCAAAACACCAGACCCATCCTGGCGTTGGTTGAGGCGATACGGATATCCATAGGGAAGGTCATGGTTATGCCGAAGCCCACGGCCGGGCCATTGATGGCCGCGATCACGGGCTTTTTCATGTCGTAGATCCGCAGCACTACGATTCCGCCCTCATCCCTGTGCGGCTGGTCGTCCTCCCTGCCCATGAACCGTTGCATGAAATAGGAGCCTTCCGCGGCGCCTTCTCCCAGGGCAGCCCCTGCGCTGAATGCCCTGCCGGCGCCGGTAACTATTACAACACGCACGTCGTCGTCGTTATCGGCGCGGTCGAACGCGTGGAGAAGCTCCTTGCAGGTGGACGCTGTGATCGAATTCATCTTGTCGGGATTGTCGAGTGTCAGCGTGAGGATACCCTCCGACACCTCGTACTTCAGCTCTTTGTACTCCATGGGTCCTCCTTTATGCAGAATTGAGCGGGCTCTCTAACTCAGGCCCGTATGGAAACGACTAAAAACCTACACCTGTATGGATATGCCGTGGTCACTGAGGTCGGTGAGTATCTCAAATGCCGCCCGGTGTCCGGTGTAGAGCAGTTCTGAAACACCTTTGGCATCGCCCTGTTTATAGGTGATCCTGAGGTCGCACGAGGCCAGCTTGCTGTTCAGGCAGTGCTTGCTGCCTCCCGGCGGGTTATAGTAATTAAGGCCGGCGAATAGCTCCCGCCCTGCGTGCATGCATCCCTTCATATCGACCTCGTCGTCAGCTGACCCGGCTGGTAGATCGCGTTATTGGCAGTGTTTACAAGTTTAATCTCTGCTTGATTCATCACTTCACCTCCCGGGACCTCATAATCATAGCCTAAAAGTGAATGAAACTAAATCCCACGCTCGATACAGTATTCCCTCAGAGTATTGAGAGCTGCGAAAAATTCTTTCATCATAGTGCCCACCGGATACATACCCCGCCTGGTGACGGAGATTACGCCGTTTTTCTCCCGGATGATGCCTGCGGTCTTGAAGAAAAGCAGCTCCGCCCACAGGCTCGCATGGATGTCAGAATTAAAACGCTGTCTGAATTGCTGTGTGTTTAAGCTCGTACCGAAGAACCTGGTCAGCATGTAGTAACGGTATTGCTCGGTGGCGGAGAGACGGCGCGTGCGCACTATGGGCAACCGTCCTTCCGAAATCAGCTTATGGTAGCCGTCCAGCGAGAAGGAGTTCACCAGGAAATCCCCTCCCAGGAAGCTGACCGATCCGGCGCCGACGCCGATATAGTCGTCGTAATCGATGATATATTCGTCGATCATGAGGTCTCCACGCGAGAAGCACCAGGCCGTGGAGGCTTTATATCCGCTGCCCAGCAGTTCCTGCAGAATTATCTCGTAGAACTGCCTTTCGAGGCTGGTGTCCACCCTGCGGAACTTCTTTGTCAGCGCGTCCAGCTTATGGGGAGAGGGCATGAGTGGGTAAAAAGTGGCCTGGTCGGCGCCCAGGTCCTTGAAAATCCGGACATCCGAGAGGAACTGCTCAGGTGTCTGAGTGGGGAAGTTGAACATCAGGTCCACGTTGACCGTATCGAATTTACCCTGCGCCAGCTTCAGCTTATCGATAGAATCCTCGCCTTTGAAAAGCGTCCTCCCCATGGCCTTGAGCAGCGAGTTGTCGAAGCTCTGAACACCGATGGAAAGCCGGTTAACTCCGATGTCCCGGAGCTGCCGGATGGATTCCGGTGTAAGCTCGCGCGGCGTGGTTTCCAGGGAGATGCGTTTTACCTGGAACTGCCTGCACAGGTAGCCAATAAAAGCAGACAGCTCATCCATGAGCACGGTGGGCGTGCCGCCGCCGAAATAGAAGTCGTTAAATTTAAATCCCAGCGCGGCGTACATGTCGACTTCTTTACGCAGGTCTGCGAAATAAGCGCGGGCCGGCTCCTCCTTGAACAGGTAGCGATTGAAGCAGCAGAAGGGGCAGAGCGTTTTGCAGAAGGGGATATGTATATAGAGCGAGACATCGCCGCCGCGCTCACGGCCTTCACGGGCAATGTGGGCTGTATCGATGTCATCTGTGAACCTGAGGAAGCTCTTGCCGGATTGGCGGACAACTGCGCCGACGAACCAGGGGATCATGGGCCAAATTATACCCTATCACCCTCTCCCCTGCCTTCTCCGTCCCGGGAAGCTCTTTACTGCAGCGCCTTGGGCCTCAGGTCGGGGCAGGTAGTCCAGTCAGTTATCGGCAGCAACCGTCCGCGCTCAATTTTGAATATCATGGTCTGGTCCGGCGATGGCTTATTGGCCGAAAACGAATAGACAGTCATGCCCAGGGGTTTGAAGTCCGTTAATTTGAGGAACTCTTCACGCAAAGTGATGCCGTTGAGCTTCTCCCAGCCCTGCTCTTTGACTATCTGGTTCATGCAGTGACCTATGGTGTACATGACCGGCCACACATCAAGATAGCCGATGGTCCTCTCTGAAGGCTTTCTAGCGTTTTTATCGAAGGCCGTGAGGGCTTTGACTATGCCATCGACCTCAGACATGGACCAGGAAGCTATGCTGCGCGGGCCGACCAGACCCTCAACCAGCGGTCCTCCCAGGATTACGGATGACTCGTCAATGCCCCACGGGCCGGTGGCACGGTGAACCTTGCCAGGCGCCGTGCTGTAGAGATCATGGTTGAGCATATCCAGGGATTCAGCGGCTGAGCTGATTATTATGGGACCCTGCCCCAGTGTGTTATCGTAGACCCAGTTGGCGCCCGCGTCCCTGATTTTTTGCATGTGTTGCGTGACATCCGTCTCATCCGGCTTGAATACATCTTCATATACAAGCTCAATTCCCCTTTCAGCAATGAACCCCCTTACTTCCTCACTGATGATGGCCTTGCCGTAAGGGCTATCCCAGGTGAGGATAGCCAGCCTTACCTTTTGTCCGGTACGGCGCGCCCAGTCATCGTTCAGCCAGTTGACAAAGGCGCCCAGCGAATCAGCGTAGGTTGGTATGGTGGCTAACTCGTAACCCACCGGGTAAATTCCCGGTGTGCCGCTGGTAAAGCAAAGTATGCCATCGTCCATGAAGTTCCTTTGTAATCGCACGGACTCTTCAGTGCCATAAAGCACCATCACCGCAGGGTACGGCTTTGACTGTTTAAAGGTTTCATAGGCAATCAACGCCGCATCAAGCTTGCCTCCCGTATCGATATATTTATACGTGATGGGGACGCCGTCCACCCCGTGCATCTCCTGGTTATACCAGGCGGCAAAATCCTCGAAGCCGCTGAGCTTGGGGGATGTCACAGGAGCATAGAGCTGACTGAGGTCTCCGAAATGATAGATCACGACCTTTTCCGGCTTGCCCGTTAGCTGTCCGGACAAATCGCCGCAGGCTGGTAAAGCAAGGGGCAGAAGGATTAGCAGCGCCAGGGACGCTGCAATGATGCCGCTGATTTTCCTTGTTCTCATGATAAACCACCTCCACTAAATATCGCGCTATGGCAGGTGACTTAATTGTAGCATAAACCAATCAGCCTGCACTCGCTCACTTCGATGAAGGAGATTGCTTCGATGCGCTTGCTGTGACAGGGTATGGATGTATAAACTCGTATGTCTACACAGTGATCCGCTACTTGGCTTCCAACAATCCCATAGCGCGGTCCACCTCGCGGGCGCGATAGTAATCGGCATTGAAGTATTTGGACGACCACAGGTAGCCGAAGGAGCTGAGAAAGCCGATACCGGAGATGACCAGGAATGACGTTTGTATGTTAACAGCGTCGGAAACAGCCCCCATCAGTATGGGACCCCACATGCCGCCCAGGATGTAGCCGGTGAGCATATACAGACCCATGGCCGTGGAGCGCTGGTAGGCGGGTACGATCTCCTGCACCGCGTTGAGCTGGGCTGCAATAAAGGCGGAGGTGAAGAATACGCCGATGGCAAATACCGGCAGCGAAACGAAGTAGGTGCCTGCCGCCATGAAGATGCTGGCCAGCAACATGCTTACAACGATGACCAGCACCTTGTTGCGGGGATTATGCTGGGAGACCTTGTCCGTCAACCATCCGCCCAGCGGCATAGCGATGATGGCCGTTAGAGCAAGGCCGGCCGAGACCGAGCTGGCCAGCACCGTTTCCATACCCATGCTGCGGTTCAACAGCACCGGCACCCAGGGTATGTAGCCCAGCACGTAGCACATCTCAAGCGCGATGGTAAGGTAGAGGATGGGCAGCGTCTTGATTCTGACAAATTCCTTGAGCGTGGTCCCCAGCGCAGTGCTGCGGGGGACGTCCCCTGCTTTATGGATGGCCGATTTATCTATCTTGTAGTCAGGCATGAACCAGGCCAGTATGCCGAAGATGATGCCGGGCGCGGCCACAGCCATGAACGCCGCCTGCCAGCCGAAGCTCTTAGTGACAAATCCTCCGACCAGGAAGCCGAAGGCCGAGCCAAATGGTATGGCCGCCACCCAGATGCCGGTAACCAGCGCACGCCGGGCCTTGTTGATCATCCCGGCTATAAGTGCCATACCTCCCGAGACGAAGCTCGCCTCGCCCACTCCCACCACCGTACGTGTGGCCAGCAACTGTCCGAAATTAGTGCAGAAACCGGAAAACAGGCTGGCCACGCTCCAGATAATGGCCATCAGCGAGATCATCTTGGACCGTCTCCAGCGGTCGATAAAATAGGACAGAGGCAACGCGAAAACTGCAACGCCTATTAGTACCACTGACATCAGCCAGCCCACCTCGGTATCGCTCAGTCCCAGGTCGGCTTTTAATGCCGGTGTCATGGGGCCGATCACCGACCGCAGCGCGTAGTCCATCATATAGAGCACGAAAAGAACTCCTATCGTGTACCACACCTGCCACGGCTTGACTTTGATCAGGACATCGCTATTCTCGGTTTGCCCTTTTTTCATCACAACCTCCGGTAAATTTTATAGCATCGGTGAACTTCTTCCGCCCCATATTCTATCACATAGTTTTTTCAATTTGATTGGATAGTTCCAGGGTAAGCTTATCCTTGATTACCTTGCCGCCGGGGTTCTTGGGCAGCGCAGATGTCAATATGATGTGTTCGGGGATTTTGTATCTGGCAAGTTTATCCTTGCAGAATTCCTTTACCTCTTCTATTGTAAGGGTTGTACCGGGGACGGCGATTATGGAAGCGGCCACTTTTTCCCCCATAACCCGGTCGGGGACACCATATACGGCAACTTCGAAGACCTTAGGATGCATACAGATTGTATTCTCTGCTTCAACAGGATAGACGTTCTCGCCACCTCTGTTTATCATGTCTTTCTTCCTGCTGACAACGCATTAGAAGCCGTCCTCAGCTACCTTCCCCAGGTCGCCGGTTAAAAACCAACCATCGATAAAAGCTTTTCTTGTTGCTTCGGGATTATTGTAGTAACCGTCGGTTACTACCGGTCCCTTGCGATTAATGCCGCACCCAGGGCGGCGATAATGCGGGGATTTTGCGGTACCAGCACCTTTAGCCCCAGCTTCTCCTCGATGCTCTGCACCAGGCCGATATCGAGCGCGCCGCCTCCGATGACGGCGACTTCCGGACGGATACTCGCGCCGCGAGTCAGTGCGCTGACCTTGTCGGCAATGGAGTGGTGGATGCCGGCCACGATGTCCTCCGGTTTATCGCCCTGCGCGATGCGTGTGATGACCTCAGTCTCCAGGAATACGGTGCAGGAGGTGGAGAAGCTGGATGGATGCGTGGATTTCAATGACAGTGGACCCAAATCCTTGATGTTCAACTGCAGTATGCGGGCCAGCAGCTGCAGCAGGCGCGCGCTGCCCGTCGCGCAGATCTCGGAGGCGTTGAAGTTAATGACCTGGCCGTTTTCGTCGATATCGATGAGCTGGCTGCCCTGACCGCCGATGTCCACTATGGTGCGGGCAGAGGGAAAGATCAGGTTGACACCGCGGGCATTGCAGACAATGACACCGTGATAGCTGTCCGCCACCGCGTTACGCCCGCCCGTGCCCGTGGAGCCGCTGGCCTTAATATCCGCCGGTTTAAGCCCGGCCCTGCTTAAAACGTCTTCTTTGAGCATGGCTGCAGTGGTGGAATAGTTGGTGCCTGAAGGAACCACTGATGAAGTCACAATTTTCCCGCTATCATCGATGATAACGGCCTTGCCGCCGACCGATCCGATGTCGATACCTAGGTAATAAGTGCTCATCTGGACTTCTCTCCGAAATCTATACGAGCCTCGGTGAGCTTTTTGTCACGGTGCCCCTCATATTCGCCGCGCTGCACCAGTTTGAAGGCCTCGTCGCGCGCCAGGATGGCCGCTCCCAGGCAACCGGTGATGAGCGGCTCCTGCGGTACAAGCACGGGCACACCCAGGACGGCCTCCATAGCCTTGACCATGCCGGCGTTCTTGGCCACACCGCCGGTGAAGACCACTGGCATCTCTACCTTGAGCTGGCGTGCCAGCTTGACCACGCGCGTGGCAATGGCGATATAGACGCCCGCCAGTATATCCGGCAGGAGTTCTCCCTCCGAGAGGCGAGAGATGATCTCTTGCTGGGCGAAGATAGTGCAGAGGCTGTTGATCTTGACCGGACTATCCGTCTGCAGGGAGATGCGCCCCATCTCGTCGAGTTCCAGCCCCAGCGTCTCGGCGGTCACTTCAAGAAAACGGCCGGTGCCGGCGGCGCATTTGTCATTGGTTAAAAAATCTACAAGGCGGCCGTTTTTAATCTTGAGCACCTTGGCATCCTGCCCCCCGATATCAATGGCCGTTTTTACTTCGGGAAACAGTGCTGCTACGCCTTTAGCATGGCAGGTCAATTCAGTGATCTGCTTATCGGCGAAGGGTACATTGACGCGGCCGTAACCGGTGGAGATGATATAGGCGATGTCCGAAAGCGTCAGCCCGGCCTTGCGCAGGATGTCTTCCATCAACTTATTGGCGTACAGGCGATGCTCGGCGCCGGTAGGGCCGACAACGTAGGCCAGCATCCTGCTTTCGGCGTCCACTACGGCTGCCTTGGACATGGTGGAGCCGATATCGATGCCGGCGAAATAGAGATGTGAAGTCAGGTTGTCCATGCCGGGCACAGCGCTACCTTAAATCCAGCGTCTCCACGAATGCCTCCACCCTGGTTTTGATGGGGGCCAGCGATCTTTCGCTGTAGTCGTGCTCGATGTAGATGCTGGGTATGCCCAGCGTATCGAGGTAGTGCCGGAGGTTGGGCACCTCGTAGCCGTGCGTGTCGCAGTATTTCACGCTCTGCAGGATGGCGCCGTTGACTTTCCAGTCGGTGATGGCCTTCTTGATATAGTTGAACCTGCTATCCAGGTCTTTGTCGTAGTTGCGTTCGAGTTCTTGATGGCAGCTATCGCGGTAGGTGCGAGGGCACTTGATATCGACCAGGTAGCGCTGCGCCAGGGCGTGAAGGTTATAAGGGGCTTTGACATCGGCCCAGAAAGCCCTGGTGCCGACACAGGTATCGTCAATCACGACGTTGGCATCGGCGTTTTCTATGAGCTGGTAAAGCGAGGTATTGTCGACAACAGGGCCCCATACCAGCAGGCGCGCCTTCTTCTTGGGCGGCTTTAGCTCGCGATTCTTGATCTCCTTGATGACATCTTCCAGGAGTTCGTTGCCCTCATCCACGGGCAGGCTGGAGATGGCCATCAGCACCTCGAGATTCTCCGTTGAGGTCAGCAGGGGCGGGTCTGATTTACGCAGGTCGTAGAGCTCCCTTACCAGCTTGCGCTGTTTATTGTGGATCTCGCAGGCTTTTTTAAGCTTATCGTCGGTCAGCTTTTCACCGGCGAATTCCTCGATGTGGCGTTTGAAGGAGTTGATCTGTCCCTCGAAGTAATCAACGGCCGGCGCGTGGTCGGTATGCGGCACGTCTATCAGGTGGGTGAAGGGCGCATCTTTGACATAATCGCGCCAGGATATGATCAGGGTCATGCCGATATCGCAGGTATGGGCGCCGACGATGCCGTCCAGGAAGTCGAATTTGCCTTTGAGTCCCAGGTCGATGATGCTGCGCAGGAAGGGGCAGACCACGGTGATGGATACCTGGTCGGCGGCCGTGATGGGCTCGCTCATATCGCCGAAGACGCGGAATGGCACCAGTCCCAGCGCGCTGATGATCTCGACGGGCGGGTAGAGGCAGACGTAGCCGACGATCTTCTTGCCGGCCTTGCGCAGTTCGCGCACGCGCAGCCCCCTGTCGGTGTAGATTTCGTGTGCCCTGGAAAGCCCCTTGGTTGTAGCTATTACCATCTCAATCTCCCGGTTATTATTATTCTTTGCTTACCAGTCCAGGCCTTTGGATTTGCGGACCTTCCTGTAGTGGTCCATGGTCTGCTCGAAGGCCTCGGCCTTGGCCAGTACCTCCTGGGGATTGAAGACGCGTTTGTCGATGATGTCGCCCTCGACCCACAGGCTGGGTATATCCAGCTTATCCTGCTCGAAGTGCTGTATCGTCCTGAGGCTGCAGCTGGCTGCGCGGCAGGAGATAAGCGGGTGCAGGAAGAAGCCGTCGGCCTTGTAGCCCCGGGCGATCTTGAGGTAGGTCTCCACGACGGGATTGGAGATATTGTCCTTCTTGGCCTCGGGGAAGATATTGAACCAGAAATTGCGCGCGAAGCGTGCCAGCTTCTCGCAGGGATCGCTGACCTTGCTCAGGTCGATCGGCCTGGTGTTGTGATAGCCGAAGCTTTCGAAAACGAAATTCCAGCCCTTCTCTGCCAGCTTGTCGAAGAACTTCAGGCTGTGCCACGGCGGCAGTTCTGCAAATATGATCCGGTACCGCTCAGGGTAGTTGATGCCCGATTCCTTGTTTTTAACCCTCTCCTGCACCTCGGCCAGCATATCCTGGTACAGCTTGAGCGATACCTTCATATCGCCGGCAAAGAATAACGACGGCGGCATGCTGCTCCAGAAATCCGTGCTGTGCATGGGCCCGGGGATGGCTTTACGGGCCTCATTGATCTGGTAGTTTGTTTCATGTATCTGAGTGGCCAGGACGATCAGCTCCTCCAGCCTGGCCCAGTCCATCTTCTTTTTCAGCAGCTTTTCCAGGAACTCTATGAAGTCTTTTATCTCCCTGGTCAGGAATTTAACTTGGTACTCTTCGAGGTCGGGCTCCGTGCCTTCGAATGTGGCCATCATGGGCATCTCAAGGCACCATTCAGGGGCGTCGAAATACCTGGCCAGCGCCTGGAACCACTTGAAACGGGCGTCGCAGATGATTCCCGATCCGAGCAGCAGCGCCGGCTTGGCCATGCCGCCCAGCGGCGCATCGATAGGTATTTTGCCGCCGTTTTCCTTCATCATGCGGTAGGAGTAGCCGATGGTGGCTCTGCCGTAGCCGCACATGTGATTGGGGAAGCCGTCGGAGTCCGAGGCATCCAGGAACGGCTCGGCTGCGCCGGAGGCAGCCAGCAGCGTGGCGTAGTTCTCGGGGTAGACGATATTGAGATCCATGGCTTTGAGTGGGAGATCGCCCTCCCAGTAATTGAGCATGGACCAAACGGTCGGCTTGCCCTCCTTGCTGGCCTGGAGCGTGTCAACATAGTCCTGCTGCACGAGGTTGCGCAGCGGATACATGCTCTTAAGGCGGTTTATCGCTCTTTTCTGTTCAGTCTTGGCGGGAGTAGCGGTTTCGCTCATCTTGCACCCCTTTAGATGGTTATTTATCTGACGGACACAACTGCTCTACATAGTAAATCATTATCAACACGGTTGCAAGATGAACAGAGCCCATATACGTTTATTGACACTTGATTCTACGCAGATTTATAATTTGTTCGATCGACCGATATAACAAATTTTCTGGGCTTGTGCTTTGTCTTGAACGGACACAATTAATCGGCGATATGAACAAATGTCTACTACTGGAGGCAATTAAATGGATAGCACAATACCAAGATCAAAAACCGATGATTATTCAAGCGATGTCATTCAAGAACGTCAGCGGTTCCTGGAGGACAAGTCCGGTGTTAAGCTAAAGCATATCAATAAATACTCTTTTGACCCGGCTATACTGCCGGGGAATATCGAGAATTTCATCGGCATAGCCCAGGTGCCCATTGGACTGGCCGGGCCGTTGCTGGTAAATGGGGAATATGCCAGCGGCGAGTTCTATGTGCCCCTGGCGACCTGCGAGGGCACGCTTGTTGCCAGCTATAACCGGGGCATGAAGATAATCAAACAGTGCGGTGGTGCAATTACCACGGTACAGGAAGAAGCAATGCAGCGCGCCCCGGTTTTTATATTTGAAAATGCCCGCGACGCCCGCGACTTCGGCATCTGGTTGAAGGAGAACTTCGCGCAAATCAAAGAGCAGGCCGAGGGCACCACCAGCGTGGGCAAGCTCATCGCTATCGAGCAGTACCATGCCGGACGGTTCGTCTACACTCGCTTCGATTACACCACCGGCGATGCAGCCGGGCAGAACATGACTGGCAAGGCCACCTTCACAGCCTGTGAGTGGATAAGGAAAGTGCATCCGCTTGTAAGGCGCTACATGATAGACGGCAATTTCTCAACGGATAAAAAACATTCAACCATTAATGTGTTGAGGACCAGGGGCAAAAGGGTCACAGCTGAAGTCAGAGTACCGGAAAATATCATGCGGGAGCAACTGAATCAGTCTCCCAGGAGGCTCGAACTCTATCACAATATCGGTTGCCTGGGAGGTTACATGTCCGGTGCCAATAATAACGGGAGTCATTCTGCCAACGGGATCACTGCGCTTTTCATTGCCACGGGTCAGGATGCGGCTAACGTAGCCGAAGGTGCGGCTGCCATAACCTATAGCGAGTGCACCAGGGAGGGCGATTTCTATTTTTCAATCACTATCCCCGCCTTGATCGTGGCCACTTATGGCGGAGGCACGGGGCTGGCTACCCAGCGTGAATGCCTTGAACTGATGGACTGCTACGGCAAAGGCAAGGCTAAGAAACTGGCCGAGATTGTGGCAGCCACTGCTCTGGCCGGTGAGCTTTCGCTGATGGGCGCCATGCGTGTGAATAAGGACGGCACCAGCGATTGGATAACCAGCCACGATAAGCTGGGCAGGAACCGTTAAATATATTCGAGCGGGAGGCGCAATGACAGCAGACAGCCAGCCGAAGAAGGGATATGTTATCTCTACCGGGGAGTTCCAGCGGCAGATGGACTACATAAATACCATGGAACCGTATCCGCCGCAGGTCTTCTACCAGCGCTTTGTGGAGGTAATCAGGAAGGCCAAACAAGAAGGCGGTATGAGCTGGGGGGTGCTGCATGAGCAAGCGGCCGCCGAATACCCGGAAAGGATCGCTGTGAAATGGGACGACAGGGACGACCCGGTAGGGCTATCTCAGGTGATTGTCCCGCATATCAAATACCGGGCATTTAATGAGGGGGCCAACCGCTACGCCAACTATTTTCTTGAGAGCGGTATCAAAAAGGGGGATATCATCTGCATGCTGCTGGCCAACCGCGCGGAGCTGCTGCAACTGCACGTGGCGGCGGCCAAAATAGGCGCTGTATCGTCCATGTTGAACACCGGCTGGAAGGGCAGGACGCTGGCCTATGCCATAAAAATCAACCCGGTTAAGGCTATCATCGTGGGCGAAGAGTATTTGGATTTGTTCGAGGCAGCGAAACCTGAGATAGAGAGTGTGGACGGTCTGCGCAAATACTATCTGCCGGACAGTGGGATTACACCTGCGCCCGAGGGGATGATCGACCTGGGTGAAGCAGTCAAGGATGCTTCCGCGGATAATCCACTAACGACAGCGAAAGTGGGTATAAACGATCCCTGCCACCTGGTCTTCACTTCTGGAACGACGGGAGGCATGCCCAAGGCGGCCATAGTTATGCACAAGACACTTGTGGAGAACGCTCACGCCTTCCAGATGACAATGGATCTGCAGAAGAGCGATACCATTTATATCCCGCTGCCGTTCTTCCATAACACTGCGCTGGTGGCTGGCTGGCCGCCCGCGGTACTGGCCGGCGCCGCTGTTGCAATCAGGCGTAAGTTCAGTGCGAGTCATTTTTGGAACGATACCCGCAAGTTCAGGGCTTCCCGCTTCTGCTATGTCGGAGAGTTATGCCGTTACCTGATGAATCAGCCGGCAAAGCCGGATGACGCGGCTAATCCAGTTGTAGGGATGTTTGGCAATGGTCTGCGCCCGGAGATCTGGAAGGCTTTTAAAAAGCGCTTTTATATACCTTTTGTAAATGAGTTTTATGGCGCGGCGGAGCTGCCCAGCGGTTTCGTCAATCAGTATAACTTCGATTGCACCATCGGCCGCGCCGTGAAAAATAATGCCGTGGTGAAGTACAACACGGATACAGACAGGCCCGTACGAAATAAGGATGGATTCATGGAGAAATGCGATTACGGCGACGTGGGACTGGTGCTGTTCGAGGTATCCGCATCTGAGCCACTAATGGGGTACACGAGCAAGAAAGAGACCGAAAAGAAGCTACTGCGTGATGTCTTCGTTAAGGGCGACTGCTGGTTTAACACCGGCGACATAATGCGCAACATCGGCTTCGGCCACCGGCAGTTTGTCGACAGGCTGGGCGATACTTATCGATGGCATGGGGAGAACGTTTCAACCACAGAGGTGGAGTCCGTGCTTGATTCTTGTCAGCAGATATATATGTCGGCCGTATATGGTGTCATGATCCCCAATACCGATGGCATGGCAGGTATGGCTGCCATTGTTTTGCTGAATACGGGGCTGGCGAATTTCAACTTTAAATCGTTAGCCCGGACATTGAAAAGGGAACTTGCCGATTTCGCTGTTCCCCGGTTTATCAGGATTAAAGAGGAGCTGGAGCAGACGCCCAGTATGAAGTTCAAGAAGGAGCAATTGAAACAGGAAGGCTACGATATAAATAAAATTGGCGACCCGGTTTATGTCCTGTTGCCTGGCGCGGTAGAGTACGTACCGCTGACGGCGGGCATCAAGAAGCAGATAGATACGGGCGTACATAAATTATGAGGATGCACATAGATGGCAGTAAGCACTAAGAAGCGGATACATAAAGACGAACGCCTGCAGCAGATACTGCGGACGGCGGCAGCGCTCTTTTATAAGAACGGCTATGCACAGACCACCACGCGGCAGATCGCCCAGGCCTGTGGCCTGAGCCAGTCCAACCTGTACTACTACGTGAAATCCAAGGAGGACTTATTTGACCTGTTCGTAGAGATGACCACCCGCGCGTTCGAGGAGTATGACGAGGAGATACGAAGCCAGTTGCCGGCGATATCCAGCACGGAGGCGTTAAAGCTCAAGATAAAGGAAGGGCTGACGCTAATCGACAGCATTCAGGACATGATGCTGTTCTGGTACCGGGAATCCAAGACTATGGGGCGCAGGCAGCTCGGCCAGATCATCGAGCAGGAATACAAGTCAAACGAGTTGATAAAGAAGATAATCGAGGCAGGATGCAGGGCCGGGGAGTTCAAAGTTGCAGACACGGGGCTGGCTGCCTACCAGATATTGATGCTGGAACATATGTGGGCACTGAAGCGTTGGCACCTGAGGAAGAAGTATACGCTGGAGCAGTATATACAGAGGTGCCAGGAGGCAGCTTTGGCTATTGCACTGGGGACAAAGAGGGCTGCAAGCCTGGCAAAACCTGTAGACCCAGCCTTGAAATCGCTCCATCCGGCAAGGCGCACCGGGCGCCGTCCCTGAATTGATTCATCAGCTATGCTGTCAGCTATTTTTCCCAGATTCTTTAGCCTTTGTCGATCTTCTCTCGCAGGTATTTGAAACCGGGAGTGATGTTTTCGGTGATCCCGGTTGCCAGCAGAGTCCTGACCGGGTTGCCCAAATTGAGCCTGCCGCCGGATTTAAATAAGTTCTGAACCGCGACGAAAAGCAGGCTGGCAGGCATGCCGAGAGCGATCTCATAGTCATAAACACCGGAAAAAGTGCGATCTCCCATGCCCGGTATCACTATCTGCGGTATCCCGGTTATAAAGGGCACGAGGCCGCCTTTTATGCAGGTTTCACCGAAGCCCTCGAAGGTTGATGTCGGGTAGTTTTCACCTTCGTAGGTTAAGGCCTGGACGATATGGTTGATATTCTCCCCGTTGCCGAAAACCAGCAGGCTATCGGGAATTGACGGGGCAATTGCCACGGGCGCACAGATAAAACCATGGTATTGATTCATCTTCGTCAGGTTTTCCCGGCCGACCTGGTCAAGGCCGTGCTTTTGCCGCTTCTTTTCCGCTTCCACATCCTTGTGCCAGGCCTGGAAAAGCTGGCTCTGCAGCAGATCTTCGGCGGAAACATCGACCCACCTGTGCGAGGCTGTGGCAGGGGTGCAGAAGTTATCGTCAGCCGTCATAGCTACGGTCCATCCCCACCTGCGCGAATAAGTGATTGCCTGGCAAAGAGCCCATTTTTGTCCCGACTGGGAAGGCCTGATAGCTTTCGGCGGTATTTCTGACTCCTCCCGTATATATTTAAGAGCCACCGGGTATGTCGACAGGTGCAGTCGCTCATATAGCTCTACTCCCGCTTTCCGGTAATCCGATAATTCAGTCATAACTTCACCTCTTCATATAATTACCTAATCGAAACCCATGCTACGCTTTGCTTAAAGAATCCCAGACAATCTCGGGCAGCATCTTTGGATGTGTCCAGACGCTTTTTCTTTTTCTCCTGGTCGAATGTGGAGGCCAGCACCCATTTGAGGTCGTAGATGGCGGGGTCTTTGGCCTACTTGCCGGCGATCACAGCTTTCATAGCGTCAGTTAACTTCGCCATTATACTTACCTCCACTCATATTAATTTTGTATATAGTCCTCGTAGCAAATCAATTACAGTTCAAAATGTTTGGGCGTAGCTTGAGCCACGCCCAAAAAAGGACGAGGCCTAAGCCCCGTCCACATCAGAATTAGCTCATAGTGACCGGCTTCTTTTTCCTCTTTTTCTTCTGCGGGAAGATCATTGAAGATAGATAGGCCGGGTTAAGCAGAAGGGGCGCCAGCGCCTCCTTGCCCCTGAGCCCGGCTTTGGCACAGGCGCTCTTGACCTTAATCCGGTAGACAAGGTCTTTAAACTCTCCCACGGGCTCGTAGCCGAAGTAGTCTTTGAACCACAGTTTTCCCGACGCCTGCGCGTCTTTCATCATCTCTGCCGGATGCACACGGCGCTTGTATTTCTCTTTGAGCGCGACGGCCTCCTCGTAAGTGTCCACATGGATCATCTTCCAGTTGGGGTCAGGCACCACATAGCCGCTGCTGTTGAGCATGTCATAACGTTTTTGGGTTTCCTCGAAGTCCCAGCCACAGACCATCATGCATTGTGAGCAGGTGATGAGGTTGGGGTCTTTGTCCAGTCCCTTGAATCCCATATACTCATACGTCTGCACCATGATGCGTTGGCGTTCCTGTTCACTTTCAGGCAGGTGCTGGTAATCCGGCAGGAAATCCTCGATTTTTTCCCGGGGATAGAGGTTCCTGGCAACGTGCCTGATGACATCGAAGCGGAGCGTGCTGTCGCCTGTTCTGCCTCCCACCTGCATATATGCTGCCCGGATATCCTGCCTCTTGTTAGGGTCAGGCTGGCCATCCATCCACTCTTTGATCCAGTGCTGCCCCCAGTTGGTCCATTTCTTATCCCTGGATAGGGCGTGCAACCCAAAACAAGGGGCATTGCAGAAATCAAGGTTATCGCGCTTGCCCCGGGCATGCAACTCGCCGTTGATGAGCAGGTATTCCTCATCGTCATCCCGGAACATGCCCATGGTGCATGACTTGTCGCAAAGCTTGCAGGTCTTACAGCGGTTGTCCATTACGAAGCGCGCCGGCTGAGCAGGGTCTGATTTAAGTTTGGCATTGGTGACAACCGTAGCCAGTACGATGCAGGCGCCGTACTCTTTGGTAACCAGGTTGCCCGACAGTCCGAAACCGCCCAACCCGGCCACAAGTGCGCCGAAACGGTGAGAAAAAGTTGGCCGCACCATGAACGGGTCTATGCTCCGGCGGTACGTATTATTGGGTGGAACGGATTTGGCTTTATATCCAAGACTAATGAGATAATCGGCGATCTCCCTGGCGATGCGGTGCGCGCGCTGATTCTTGATAGCCTGGTCGATGTTGTGAGGCGCCGGGGATATCTTGCCGAAGAAGTCGTATATGGCATTGACATCCAGGGGTATCGCAACGGACACGATGGATTTGGCGCCCCGCATGATATAATCCGGGTCGAGCGAAGCAGGTCCGTCCATGCGGTCGGGGCCGGCAACGCCTGCCAGCGCAGCGCCGGCTTTTTTGGCAAAGTCCTTAATGTTTTCTTCTAAACTGAGCATGCAAGAAACCTCCTGTGATATTTTGTTCAGGTCTCACTGACCATCGCCAGTATCATTTCGTTAAAACTGGCGATATACTTGTCCAGAGTGTAGTTCTTCTTAAACTGCCAGCGCTTAAGCGCCCACATATCGCCCATAGCTATTATAGTACTGGCGACAAGGTTGATATCGCATGATTTGAACACTCCGGTTTTGCAGCCCTTCTGCAATATGCGGATAAACAGATCGTGCATAAGAGAATTTATTTCAATCACCGGCAATCGCAGGGATGGCGACAGGCTGCCCATTTCCTTGTAAATATAAACGGTGCCCTCCCAGTTAGCCTGGTGATATCTGACGTAGCGGTCTATGGCAGTCTGGAGCGCTTCCCGCGGTTCAAGGGTTTCGCACAGCTCATCGATCTCTTTTATCAGTTTGCGTACCTGGTCTATGCCATGGTTAAAGGCCAGGTGAATAATATCCTCACGTGTACCGATATAGTGATAAAGATTGCCTACGGTCATCTCACTGGCAGCAGCTATTTCCCTGATGCTGGTTTTCTGAATACCCCTGGTGGCGATCAGATGTAAGGTCGCCTGGATGATCTGCCGGCGCCTCTCCTCAACCAGTCCGTTATTCGAACTGAACGTCCTCACAGCAGTTGACAATGCGCTCTTGGACATGTTACTATCATCGAACAAACGTTATATAACGAACAATTGATAGATTACCCTATATTTTGAAAATAGTCAATTGCCTATATAGAATAGTGGAATATATGTGATTGGGTTTAGGATGGTTCGGTTTATTATGCAGAGGACCAGAGGGCATTAATAAGCAGTCGAAGAGGAGGTAAAATGCCAGTCATACGTACACCGGACGATAGGTTTAATAATTTATCTGGTTACCCGTACAGGCCGCACTATATGGAGATAAAGGGGATGAGGATCCACTACGTGGACGAGGGCAAGGGTGATCCAATACTGTGTGCGCACGGCGAGCCATCCTGGTCGTACCTGTACCGCAAGATGATAGACATCTTTGTAAAGAAGCACAGGGCTGTTGCCATGGACTTCATCGGCTTCGGCAAGTCGGATAAATACACCGAGAGGGAAGAATACTCCATAAAAATGCATATGGACACGCTAACGAGTTTGATCGAGAAGCTGGATCTGCGCAATATTACACTGGTATGCCAGGACTGGGGTGGGCTTATCGGGTTGCCGGTTGCCACTATCTTGAAGGACCGCTTTGCCAGGCTGGTGATAATGAATACCGGCCTACCTAACGGCGACAATGTGCCCGAGGCTTTCATGCAGTGGAGGGCGGCGGCAGACCAGATGGGCGAGAAAGAGCCGAAGAAACTGCTGGATATCGCTTTTAGTATGGGATTTGCGCAGAAATTACCACCTGAAATTAAGCAAGCGTATTATGCACCTTTCCCCGATGCCAGGTATATGGCCGGCGCGGCCAGGTGGCCGCTGATGGTACCCGTAAGCCAGGATGACCCGGGCGCAAAAGTTATGAACGATGCCAGGAAAGCCCTGAAGACCTGGCAAAAGCCCGTGCTGGTGATGTTTTCCGACAAAGACCCGGTGACGAAGGGTGGAGATGTCTTTTTCCGTAACCTGATCCCAACGGCTAAAGACCAGCCGGAAATAACAATAAAGGATGCGGGGCATTTCCTGCAGGAGGATAAGGGAGAAGAGGTAGCGGACGGAATATTAAAGTTCATAGAGCGAACACCAATAAAGTGAAAATCCGGAGGCAAACGAAATGAAGTCACGCTGCGCGACCTGCCCGATGAAAGCGAAGGCTGAGAAAAATCCCAAAGCTCTGATGAGCAGGCTATGGAATTGGCACACTACCTGGTGCCCGGGATGGAAAGCCTATCAGAAGGAGCTGGCCCGGCAGGGGCAGGAAGGTAAATAAATACTGGCATGAAAGACACCTGCGAATACATTCTCTCCAACAGCTTGGACTTTCAACTCTGATGGTGAATTAGTTAAGGAAAGGTGTAAGCAGATGGCCGGGGCAAATTTGGAGATACCGCGCAGGAGGACGAAGATATGAAAATATTGATAACCGGATGCAAAGGCGGCATCGGGCTTGATACCGCCAGGCGCCTGGCTGCCAGGGGACACGGCATCTATGCTACCGTGCACAACGAGGCGTCGATTGAGAGCGTTAAGGCCGCTTTCGGGGAGAGTGCGGCGAAAGTGACCGTTGAGAAACTCGATGTCACGGATGCTGCAGATAGGGAGAAAGCAGGCAGGTGGGACATAGACGTATTGATAAATAATGCCGCCATCGGCGATTCCGGTCCACTGGCCGAGATCGACCTGGAGAGGATTAAACGCGTCCTGGACGTAAATATTTTCGGCGCCCTGGAGCTTACACGCAAATTCATTCCGCGCATGGCGGAAAGGAAAAGCGGCCGGATTATTTTTGTCGGCTCAATGGCGGGCCTCATGCCTACCCCTTTCCTGGCTCCGTACGGGATGTCAAAGTTCGCCCTTGAGAGCGTGGCATTTTCATTACGGACCGAGCTGAAACCCTTTGGCATTGACGTCATCATGGTCAATCCCGGGGGCTATCACACCGAGTTCAATCAGAAGAACATCGGCAAGAAGTACGAATGGATAGACGGCAGCGTACTTTACAAGAGTCACATGGACGTCATCAAGAAATCAGAGGGTATGATCACAAGGTCGGAGTTGAAGGATACGGCCAGCATAGCCAGGCAGATCGTGAAGGCCGTCGAAGATAAGAGACCCAGAAGGCGCTATGTGGCGCCCCTATGGCAGTGGTGGCTGATTCCACTTTTAAGAGAACGGGCGTAGAAGCATCGAAAAAGAACCCGGCGGGCAGTAACTTAAAATTGCACAAACAGATTGTCGCAGGGCACTTGACAGGCAAAAATAAAGTATTATAATAAGTGACTGACTGACGGTCAGTCATTCGGTGTGCTGGTTGGGTGGGGAGACAGGGTTTTATGCAGGTGTGGTGAGGCCCGCCTGTTGAAGAAATAAGTGATAACAGATGAACTTAAGCAGGAGGTGACGGATGTATGAGTTTGGGAGCCAGGCATGGCTGGATGCTTTTGTAGCGGCCATCAACGGGAGCAAGAAATACGAGGAGGCAGCCAGGGATTGGGAGGGGGATTTCTATTTCATACTGGAACCGGGTGGTTCGGTGACTGAAAGAAAGTACATGTACCTTGACCTTTGGCACGGCAAATGCAGGAGCGCGGAAATCGTTGAGGAAAAGAACAAGGACAAATATAAGCCGGAGTTTACCATTGCCGGTAACCTGGCCATCTGGAAAAAAATCAGGGAGAAGAAACTTGATTCAACACAGGCGCTGCTGACCCGGCAGTTGAAGCTGACCGGCAATATCGGCAAGATCATGCGGGCAGGCGGCGCTGCCCGCGAGCTCGGGGCGGCGACGCAGGAAGTGCCGACGATATTCCCGGAGTGAATTTGCTGACTGTGGGAGGTGTGTAATATGTCCGCACCAAAAGGCTACAGGAGATTATCTTTTATCACCGATATCAGGGGCATTAAAAACGCGGTTGGTGAGATGAAAGGGAAAGGACATCCGCGGCAGCCCAAATTAAATACGAAGTATGTGCCCGCCCCTGGTGCCACGGTGCTGGATGAGAAATGGTTCGCAGACACCATCACAGAAAAAATAGAGAAACATCCGCTCAACGCCATGGAGTACCCTTTTACAGGCGAAAGGATATTTGATAAGCCGCTGGTAGGCTTCGTACGCGGCGATGACCCTATTTTCCTGGAATACAAGAAAATCATCGGGCCTCACCACCTGACGCCGCAGGAATGGATGGCCTGGCAGGCTGGTAATAACGGCGTCCCTGCTCCTAATGCAAGCGATCTGAGCGTGGTGTCTTTCGTAATGCCGATAACAGAGAGGACCAGGTTGGAGAACGCGGCCATGGCAGAGTGGCCGTCAGAGCGCTGGGCACATACCCGGTTGCTGGGCGAGATATTCAGCCAGGCCATGGTCAGGGAGATAGTGACCTACCTGATGGGCAGGGGAGTGCTGGCGGTAGCTCCGGATGTGACGCCTTTGATGAGAAAGCAGCGTTATCCTGAAGTGGGCTGGGCATCGCCCTGGTCGCACCGGCATGTAGCCTACGCAGCCGGTTTAGGCACATTCGGCATGCACGACTTTCTCATTACCGAAAAGGGCGCTGTACACCGCTGCGGCAGCTTCATCGTCAACCTGCGGCTGCAGCCTGACCGGGCCCGGCCGGAAAACATACACGCCAACTGCCTGCACCACAACGGTGTTAAATGCCTGAAATGCGCAGCAAAATGCCCGGTTAAGGCTATTGATGAGGATGGACATGACAAGGAAACCTGTTATCAGCGGGTATCCAAATCCCTGGCTTACTGTAACAAGCATTATCACATCTTTATTTACGGATGTGGATTGTGCTCGGCAGGGGTTCCCTGCTCAACCGAAATACCGGTGAAGAAGAAGGCATAAATGAACAGGGGAGATATGTGGATGCAGATGCCATTAATAATTGAAGGAACCGGTTAGTAAAATAGCAGGAGTAAAAGCTTGGAAGAGAAAAAGTTCGAGGTCAGTGGGGGTTCAGCAATAACCATCCTGATAATACTGTCATTGCTCTGGCTTATCAACTTCTCAGACCGGTCGATCATGAGCGTGGTACTCGAGGCGGTCAAGTTAGACCTTCATCTCACTGACGCTCAGGCAGGCAGCCTGGCTGCCGTACTCACGGCCGGCATTGCGATTCTCACCATCCCCGCATCCGTTTTTGGCGACAGGTGGGCGCGCCGCAAGGTCATAACGGTCATGGCTGTGATCTGGAGCGCGGCTACCCTGGCCACTGCGTTTTGTGTGAATATGGGACAGATGCTGGTGGCCCGGTTCCTGGTCGGTGCCGGTGAAGCCGGCTATTCCCCCGTGGGACAGGCCTGGCTATCTGTTTCGTTCCGCAAGGAAATCCGGTCATTGATACTGGGAATCTTCTTTGCCTTCAGCCAGCTGGGTATGGTCGTCGGCCTGGTGCTTGGCGGCTGGCTGCTCACTACCACGGGCGACTGGCGCGTGCCTTTTTATGTCTTCGGTATCCCCGGGATAATCCTTGCAGTTATTGTTTTATTCCTGCCCGACTACAAAACGGTCAAGGAACAGGGGGAAGCTGTCTTAAGTAAAAAATACTTTAAGAGCTGGTCTGATATATTCAAGTGTAAATCTTACCTTTTGACCACTATAAGCGGCATCTTTTTCTTGACCACTGTCGTTGCGGTGACGGTCTGGACACCGACAATATTGATGCGTGCATACAATATGACTGCGGCAGAGGCAGGCCGGAGTTACGGTTTGGTTTCCCTGGTACTGCTCCTAGCCCCGCTGGGTGGATTCATAGCTGACCGCTGGCAGAAACGTAATAAAAGCGGACGTCCGCTGTTCATGACGCTGACAGTCTTTCTGGCGCTGATATTTTTAGGGGCTGCCTTTGTCAGCATCGGCCAGCCTGTTGAATTGTTCCTGGCGTTGCTGGCGGCCGGCACGTTCTTTGTAGCATTGAACCTGCCGGTCGGGTTCACCGTCGTTAATGACGTTATAACGCCCGGATTGAGGTCGACAGCCCTGGGCATATCCGTACTGGTGATGCAGCTACTGGGCGCTACTCTCGGTACTGTCGCAGTCGGCGCCATATCCGACCGCCTGGGCGGGGGGGCATCCGGGCTGCAGTGGGGACTTATTTGGACAATCCCGGTTTTTGCTCTGACAATAGTGACCAATCTAATCCTGGTCAAGTACTACTTTGAGGATAGTGCCAGGTGCAGCGACCTTGTCTATGCCGAGAAGTGAGCAGTAAGAACAATAATAAAAGCAATAATTAAGATTAAGGAGAAATGAAATGGCAAACGTACCAAAGAAAGCGGCAATAATCGGGCTTGACTGCGCATTACCGCACCTGATAGAAAAGCACATTAAAGGCGGTTATCTTCCCACGTTTAAAAGACTCATCGACACCGGCGTGATTGCGGATAACTGTCTTGTACCGTACCCCACCGTGACGCCGCCCAACTGGGCATCGATCGCCACCGGCGCCTGGCCGGGGACCCACGGCATAACCGATTTCCACTACCACAAGCCGGGGACAACCCCGGTCAACACCAACTGTATACAGGCCTTCGACAGCCAGCTTTGCGAGGCGGAATATCTGTGGGACACCGCCGATAAGGCGGGCAAGAAATGCATCGTATTCAACTACCCGGGCTCCTGGCCCTCCAGGATGAAGAACGGCATTGTGGTCGGCGGTAGGGGACTGGCGCTGGGAGAGCACCGTAATGATATGCCTGCTATGTTCAACCGGGCTAGGTTAAGCAATGATATGCTGATAACCACCGGCTTCTATCCCAGGGGCATAAAAGGTAAGTTCTCTGAAGCGAAGGGCTGGAAGAATCTGCCTAAAAAAGAGAGCGACCCGCTGGAACTGGAAGCCAAAATGGAATTCCGTGATGCGGAAATTCCTGTAGCGCCCACGACCTGGTATGTGCTGGCCCGCCAATCGGGAGATAAAGGCTACGACAGGGCGATGCTGTCGCCGACCAGGGATTTTAATGACGCTTTCTGCACCATCCCGGTCGGTGAATGGAGCCCTGCAATCTTTATAAAGCTGAAGATGTCAGATGGCAAGGAAGAAGAAGGGTTCTTCCGTTGCAAGCTGATCGAACTGAGCGACGATGCCGAGGATTTCAGGCTGTATGTCAGCTCAATCGGCCCGAAGACAGGGTTAAGCAACCCGCCTGAGATTATGTCTGAGCTGGTTTCAGCGGAAGGAATAACCGGAAACTCAGGCGGCATAATGGGCTACGCGCTGGAATGGTATGACCTTAATACCTTCGTGGAGATCAATGAATTCCACTCGCAGTACTTGGCTGATTGCGCCTGCGCCCTGCTGACCAAACATGAATGGGACCTGTTCTTCATGCATGCGCATTCACCCGACTGGGCCTACCACATGATTCTGACCGAGATGGACCCTGACCTTAATAAAGACAAAGACAAGCTGAAGGCGGCCTGGGATGCGCACCTGAGGATATACCAGGCACAGGATAAAATGCTGGCACAGATATTGGGGGTACTGGACAAGGATACCCTGGTTATCACCGTCTCTGACCACGGTGCGGTGCCGGATGGCCCCAACATCGATCCGTTTAAGATGCTGGTCCCGGCGGGACTGACAGTGCTGTCTGAAAAGCAGGTTGATTTCGCCAACGTCGGCGATATAAAAGGACGTGCGCAGGGATTGATCGATGAATTCAGGGTAGCCTTCCAGGCGCCCGACGTTAATAAATCCAAGTGTTTCCCGCAGCGTGCCATCTATGTATACATCAATCTCAAGGGACGCGATCCCGAAGGAATCGTGGGTCCCGGGGATTACAACGAAGTGCAGCAGCAGATCATCGATGCATTGCTCACCTATGTGGACCCTGCGACGGGCAAGCGCCCGATTTCACTTGCGCTGACCAAGCAGGATGCGCGCATCCTGGGCCTTTACGGCGACCATGTCGGTGATGTGGTTTACGCGGTTTACCCGTGGTTCTCCGGACAGCACGCCAACATCCTGCCCGCCGCCGAATGGGGTGTCGGCAATTTGAGGGCGCTGCTGACCTTCACCGGGCCGGGCATCAAGAAAGGATTCCGGTTGGAGCGGACCTGCAACCTGGTGGACATAGTGCCAACTATCTGTTACCTGATGGACTTGCCGCTGCCGCCGATGGCAGAGGGCGCTGTGCTCTACCAGGCCTTCAGGAACCCCGACTTCAAATCCGACGAGATAGGCAAGATGAAGGCCGGCCTGGCCAGGATGGAGATCGCGCTTCAGCGCGGTGAACGCCAGCCCTGGGATAAACACGAATGTGCCTGAGCCGGCTGATTAAAATAATGAGCGGTGCGGCTTAATCAGCCGCACCGCTGACGCAGGAGGTCTAATGGAATTCACAGATTGTATTGTTGAGTACCGCAGGGATGGTGGCAACGGGCACCTATTCACCATGACGCCGGAGGGCGTGCCGGTCTTTCATATTAATAACAGCGATCTTTCTCAGGAGGGACGCAAGCACTGGGGCAACCGGTTGTTGAATGCCGCTGCGTTGTGTTGCGTGGCTACAACGCTGGCATCAGACCTGATAAAACGTGGCGCCGAGATCAAATCGTTGACAGGCAAGGCTGCGTCCAATAAAGAGAAGGATTCCGTACTCCGGACCCGTATCAATGAAATCCAGGTGGAAATGGAAGTGGATATCGGTGATGCTGATCAGGCCATACTCGACGAGTGTCTGGAGATTATGGCCCGCGATACGCTGGCCATGTACTCACTGCGTGAGGGTATAGACGTGGAAGCCAGCATCAAGCGGGTGAGGTGAAGGTTATGGCTAAGCCCGCCGATCCCAACAGGCGTGAAGATATATTGAAAGCCGCGCGCGAAGTGTTCAAGCAAAACGGCTATGAAAGGGCGCACGTGGCAGAGATTGCTCAGCTTGCCGGGGTAGCCAAGGGTACGGTATACCTTTACTTTAAATCCAAGCACGCCATGCTGGATGCCCTGTGCGACCGTTACCAGGAGAGGATTGCCGATGCCCTGCTTCCCGCACTGCAGAACCCCGACCCCCGCGCAGCCATAAAAGACGCGGTACATGCCGGCCTGGCCGTGGCTTCCAGCGAGCGTGATCTATTGAAGCTGCTTGACCTGCGGCTGGGACTGAATGCCAGTGGCGCGGCCATCGAGAATCCCAGAGGACAAAAGATATTGCGGCTTTTTTTCCGCGAGCGTGTGGCCAAAGGTGATATGCAGGATTACGACCCGGTAATCGCATCTGAGTTAACCGCTGGATTCGTACAATGGATATCCAAGCTTTGTCTGCTGTGGCGGAACGTGGACATATCGCGGTATGAGGATACTGCGGTGCGCATGCTGCAGGAGGCGCTTTTAAGCAAGAATAACGTTAAGGGAGATTAGATAGTGAGAACACTGGAAGAATACAGAGAAGCAGGCAAAAGCGTATACGATAAACTCCACCTGGCTACCTATCCAATCGGTGTCAAGTACATCAGGAGCGAAGAGGAGATACCTGAAGGAAGCATCAGACCCAGCGCGATGGGCCAGCAGGCCAGCCTGTGCCAGGCCTTCACGTATGCCAGAAGGTTCGGTTTCTCGATCGCTATGACGGGGAAGGACAATTTTTGCACGGCGGCCACTGCCTGGCATCTGTGGGAAGAGGCCACTGCGGACGAGATCATCCACAGCCAGATATTGCAGGGCTGGCACAAGGACCTGGAGGCGGAGACAGGGGTCTGGAACCTGTACGTTAAACGCTGGGGCAAAAACTACCCGGAGAAAATGAAGGGTTACACAGGTTTTGTGTGCACCCCGTTGCACGATGCCAAATTGATACCCGATACGGTCACTATCTACGGCAACAGCCTTAATATGATGCACCTTATCCACGCCATGGTTTACGACGGCAAGGATTTTCCCTCTTCCGATTTCTCCGGATTTGGCGAGTCCTGCCAGAAGGGTGGGTTCGTACCTTATCTGACCGGTATCCCGCAGATCGTGATTCCCGGGTTCGGCGACCATTCGGTGGCGGCTGCCCACGAAACTGAGATAGCCCTGGGGATGCCGGCAGAACTGATTTTTAAAGTTGATAAGAAACTGTTTAAGACCGGCGGTGGTATGAATGTCGGGCAACCCCCTCACACTATGATGGCTATGAGTTTGACAGAAGGTATCACGCCCGGCTGGCCTTACCTGAGGGGAAGGTTCGAGGAACACAAGAAGAACAAGGGCAAATGATATTTGGCAGGAGTGACTGGCGCCGTGGGTGATATGGAAGTAAAAATTAAGGAATTCGTAAATGAAGCCGGCGTAGGGCTGGTCGGTATCGCAGGAGAAGGACGGTTCGACGGTCCTCCCTCTCTCGACCCCACCCACGCGCTGCATGGCGCCAGGGCGATTATCTCCATGGCGCTGCCGATGAACGTACCTGCCATCTACGACTTCCTTTCGAAGAAATCTCACGGGCCTCATAATCTGGAACAGCTGAAATCGTGCCAGCGCATGCATCGCATTTCAAAAGGGCTGGTCGATTTCATTCGAGAACTGGGCTACAAGGCGGTGGCCGTTCCTCCGAATAACACTTACCGGCGTTCCCTGGACCCGTTTTCCACCCGGCCTAGTTTTTCTCATCGCTTCGGCGCCGTGGCCGCGGGCCTGGGTACATTTGGCCTGTCCGGCAACGTGGTCACCAGGCAATATGGCGCTGCCATCTACCTTGGCGCAGTTATCACAGACGCACCGCTTAAATCCGACCCCCTGCCGCCCGCCCGTGATACGATAGATAACCGCTGCCATACATGTAAGCTCTGCGACAAGTCCTGCACCCTTCGGATGTTTCGTGACGATGAAGAAGAGTATTTGCTGATAAACGGTGAATTGCATGCGCGCGGCAGGCGCGATAACCTGGACCTGTGCAACATGCCCTGCTTTGGGCTGCACGGTATTTCGTCTGATAAAAAATGGACCAACTGGGGCCGGCACTGGATACGCGAATACATAGACCGGCGTCCCGACCCTGAAGGCCGGATTTCCATAAGAAGGATGATGACGAGGGAAGGACCCAGGTCCGGGGACGGCGGACCCCGATACGATGTAATACGCCGCGGCAATTCCTTTCTCTGGCCGAGGCAAAGCGTTGAAGACCTGATACCTGATTATGAAAACCTGCCCGGCAGCGAGGAGGAGATCGCACGGCTGCTGATAACGGCGCATGAACACATGGGGATAACAGGTCTCAAAGACCCATACGTGCTCACCTGCGGCCAGTGCTCGCTCGTCTGCGGTCAGGACTTCGATGAGACTAAGAAACGGTATGATATGCTGATGGCCGGCGGGTACGTGGTGCCCGGGGCGGATGGCAGGATGGTACGCGTGAATACTTATGAAGAGGCGCGGGAATTGAAGTCCAGATACCATGTGACATTCAGCCGCCGGGAAAGGCTAAAGAACAGCGGAGGCGGCTTCTGGCTGAAAAACTACTTCGGGTTCGAGCCGAAAGGTGAATGGCAAAACTGGCTTTACCAGCGCAAGACTAAAAAGGCCTGCGCCGAAGCCGGCCTGGCTGGTAGGGAAGCACGGGCGCCGACGTTGTTCCTGGGTATCATAGGAGGCAAACCTGAGAGATCAAGGAAGAAGTAAATAGCTGCAACATAGATAACAATACTTTAAAGATGAAGGAGATACAAGCAATGTCAAAATCACCAAAGAGAGTGGCAGTCATCGGCTTTGACTGTGCAGAACCGCACCTGATCCAGAAGCACATCGCAGAGGGGCACCTTCCCACCTTTAAAAAGCTCTTCGAGGGAGGAGTGCTGGCTGAGAATTGTCTTTCGCCCTTTCCCACCATTACTCCACCTAACTGGGCCAGCATAGCAACAGGCGCCTGGCCCGGCACCCACCACGTGACCGATTTTCACATTCACAAGGAGGGCACATCCCAGGTCAACGCCAACATTTTCGAGGCCTTTTCCAGCGAGAACTGCAAAGCAGAATACATCTGGGACAAGCTGGATGCCGAAGGTAAAAAGTGTATCGTCTGCAATTACCCGGGCTCCTGGCCTTCCAAAATGAAGAATGGCATCATGGTGTCAGGTGCGGGGCTTGGTTTCGGCGAATACCGCAATGGCCACACCGGACTTGAGTCCAGCCTTTCACTGGGCATGGACCAGATCGTCTCCAACGGTATTTACCCGCATGCAACCCGGGTACAGTTGGAGGAAGCTGAGGGCTGGGAAAACCTGCCTTCCGGCAGCGATGAGCCTCTCGCATCCAAGTTTGATGTGATGTTCAGGCAGAACATTGAGCAGATGGCTCCGCTCTCCTGGTACGTGCTTGTAACACAGTCCGCAGACAAAGGCTACGACCGGGTCACAGTGTCGCCGACCCGGGACATGAAAGATGCCTTGTTCACGCTGTCCAAGGGAGAATGGAGCAAGAAGGTCCATTATGAATTCAAGACGCAGGATGGGAGATCAATCGAGGCATTTTTCAAGGCCAAGCTGCTGGAGTTGACGGATGACGCCGAAGATTTCCTGCTCATTTTCAGTGCATTCTGTCCCACCGAGGGCTGGAGCAGCCCGCCGGAGGTTGCCAGGGAGATCAAAAGCGAGGAAGGTATATTCACTTTTGCCGCAGGTTTGCTCGGCTATACACTGGGCATATATGAGATGGATACCTACTACGAGATAGTCGAACTGCACGATGCCTGGTTGGGCGACGCGGCGACCCAGTTGATTACCAAATACCCCTGGGACCTATTTTACATGCACAGCCACCCGATCGACTGGGTTTACCACTCCATTCTTACGGAAATGGATGAACATACCTGTACCAGCAAGGAAGCGCACAGGAAAGCCTGGGACTTTCACCTGAAGCTCCTCCAGAGTCAGGACAGGATGCTGGGCAGGATAGTCGAGGCGGCAGGCGAGGACACCCTGTTTGTGCTCGTTTCCGACCACGGCGCCGTCGCAGATGGCCCTACATTCAACCCATACATACCGCTGATCAAGAACGGTCTTTGCATAATGGAAGGGCAGGGTGCCGATACGGACCTGACAGCAATCGAAAAAACCACTGAACAGGTACATACCTTTTTCAAGCAGAATATAGGAGACCGTGTGGGCCGGGAAATACTTGAAATGGCAACATTGAACATGTTTAATCCTGATATTAAGCGGTCGAAGGCCTTTCCACAGCGTACCATTTACATCTACATAAACTTAAAGGGCCGCGATCCTGGCGGTATCGTCGATCCAGCCGATTATGAGAAAGTACAGCAGCAAATTATTGACGCGCTCTACGCTTATGTTGATCCTGCGACGGGGAAACGTCCCGTGGCGCTGGCGCTCAGTAAAAGGGATGCAAGAATACTCGGACTGCATGGTGAGGCGGTGGGCGATGTGGTCTATGCCATATACCCGGAGTTTGGTGGACAGCACGGTCCGCAGCTTCAAACAGCGGAATGGGGTATAGGCAAACTAAGGTCTTTGCTGGCATTCTGCGGACCCGGCATAAAGAAAGGGTACAGTCTGGGCAGGACCAGCGGGCTGACGGATGTGGTCCCGACGATATGCTATATGATGAACTGGCCGGTCCCCGCCCAGGTAGAAGGCAACATACTTTTCCAGGCGCTTGAAAATCCCAACTTCGCATCGGACGAGCTCAAAAAGATGCGGGACGCCCTGGTTAAAATGGAGTCGGCGCTTGCCAGGGGGGAAAAGCATTAGTCCACGGTAACCGGGAGGCATACATACCTTTATTGATCCCCGGCGAAAATATCGGCGTCACAATTGGAGAAAAAATGCAGGAAAAAACATATCAGGTTGGCAGGGGCATGTCGATCACTATTCTCATCGTTCTTTGCTTACTGCAATTGTCTGACTGGGCCAACCGCTCCATCCTGGCCATATCTCTCGAGTCAATCAAAAACGCTTTCAACCTGACCGATACCCAGGCGGGTATGCTGCCTTCAATACTGCAGGTGGGCATAGTGATTTTCACCATCCCGGCGGCCGTGCTGGCCGACAGGCTGGCACGCCGCAAAGTTATCATGGTGATGTCGCTTATCTGGAGCTTATTCACTGTCGCAACAGGTCTTGCCGTCCAGTTGTGGCACCTGTTCGCAGCAAGATTTATGGTGGGGACAGGTGAAGCCGGCTATCAGCCGGCCGGTCAAACCTGGCTCGGGCTTACCTTCCCCAAAGAGATAAGAACCCGGGTACTGGCTGTATTTATGATGTGCAACCCGCTGGGTGTGGCGCTGGGACTATTCGTGGGAGGGTTCCTGTTGAACGCCACGCATGATTGGCGAGCCTCCTTTTTTTTATTTGGTATCTTTGGCATCATCCCGGCAATTATTGTGCTCTTCTTGCCGGATTACAAGGCGGTGAGACAGAAGGGAGAGGGAATGCTGAGCAAAGTATATTTCAGCCAGTGGGGTGAACTGTTTAAAATCAAGTCCTACTGGCTTTTCGTTATCAGTTCAGCCTTCCTGTTTTTCATATTATTTGCCCTTCCCGCATGGGTGCCGACCGTGGTCATGCGTGTCTATGACGTCAATCCGCTGCAGGTAGGTACAATACTTGGTGCGCTTGGTTTGCTACAGCTCATCTCTCCCTTTGCCGGTTTCCTGGCAGACCGCTGGCAGATGCGCAATAAAGTCGGAAGGCTCCTCTTTTTAGCTTTGGCCACTTTCTTTGCGTTATTGTCCGTACTTGTTTCCACTCTCCTGCTGGGTAATATATCATTTGAAGCCTGGCTGCCCGTGTATGCAGTAGGTGCGCTGTTGATAGCATTCTTGTATCCCGTACTGACGGTACTGGTGCATGATGTGGTACCGGTGCCTGTCCGCTCCACCGCTATCGGCATCCAGTTGGTGATAGCTCAACTGCTGGGTGGCGTATTGGGGCCCGTCTTTGTGGGCATTGTATCTGATGCCACCGGTGGCGGGGCACGGGGAATAGTAAACGGGGTACTCTGGACCATTCCTGTGGCCGCACTGTCCATAATTACAATACTGATAATGACAAAATACTATGCCGCGGACAGTGCCAGGGTGAGCGACGTAGTCATGGCTGAAAGATGATTGATTCGACTTGCCGGAAAATAGCCTGTAGCTATGCACCTATAAGTAAAACAACGGGGGCACACATATGGGAGCAAAAACAATAATAATCACCGCAGTAATAATAATCGCTGTTGTCGCAGTTGCGGTACTGGCTGTCGTAATTTTTTCAAGGCAGATATCTACAGCACTGGTGACCAACATGGTAAAGCAGCGGTTTATAAGCCAGTCCGTGAAGTGGGACGACGGGCTGTATATGGGGTTGGCCGGCACATCCGGACCTATGCCTGATATTAACCGAGCCGGCCCCTGCACAGTGGTAAAGGCGGGCGACCATCTTTACATAGTTGACGCCGGGCAGGGATCCGCCAAGAAAGTTGCACTGATGGGATTTCAAATGGGCAAGGTGGACGCCATTTTGCTGACGCACTTCCATTCTGATCACATCGCCGACCTGGGTGAGATGATGATGCAGCGCTGGGTGGGCGGCTCAAACAACAAACCGGTCGATATCATCGGCCCTCTGGGGGTTGAGACCGTGGTTGAGGGATTCAACCTGGCCTACAGCCTCGATGATGGTTACCGGGTGGCGCACCACGGCGCCGCCACGGTTCCGCCGTCGGGAGCGGGCGGCACGGCGCAGCCGTTCAGCCTATCCGCTGAAGAAGACGCTTCGGTTGTTGTCATAGATGACGGGGGACTTAAGGTCACCGCCTTCAAAGTGAATCACGCCCCGGCATCACCCGCGGTTGGCTACCGTTTTGACTATAAGGGCAGGTCGCTGGTAATCAGCGGTGATACAGTGCCGTGCAGATCATTGCAAAAACAGGCGCAGGGCGTGGATGTGCTTTTACATGATGCTATGCAGGTCTCAATGATCAAGATTGTTCACGATCTGGCGGGATTTTCGCCCAGCCCATCCCTAACTAAAATCATGGCAGATATCCCGAGTTACCATACCACCCCCGAAGAAGCAGCTAAAATCGCCGCTGAGGCCGGGGTTAAGCAACTGTTCCTGTATCACATCAGTCCACCGATACCTGATCCACTGCTGAACAACATGTTCCTCGGGGATGCAGGCAAATACTATAGAGGGCCTATCACTATTGGAGAGGACGGGCTGCTCATCAGCCTGCCGGCCAACAGCGATAAAATTAGTTTCAGGCAGTTGCTGAAATAAAGCGGGGGACGTGACATAGACAGCGGCGGGGGACAAGGCAATGCAACGCAGTTGTCGATCCCCAATGCCTGAGGTAACAGCGCCGGGCCTTCATTCCCCGATCTGGCCGGCCTCCAGCATTTTCACCAGCTCCTTCTTGAGTATCTTGCCCATGGGGTTACGAGGCACCTGCTGAAGTATATAGACACGGCGCGGAACCTTGAAGCGCGCCAGCTTCTCGCTTAAATAATCGGTCATATCTTTCTCGCTTAACGCGGCGCCGGGCCGCAGCACCACGACGGCGACGGGTATCTCGCCCAGCTTCACATCCCTCTGTGGGATCAGGGCGGCGTCGGCCACCGAGGG